>Ga0157367_1000285_pt1 | contig 26057 bp, 19 predicted proteins | sample AttbisABBM2_FD_113142 | JGI IMG/M metagenome (GOLD analysis project Ga0157367, IMG submission 113142) | Fungus gardens microbial communities from leaf cutter ant in Botucatu, State of São Paulo, Brazil - Atta bisphaerica ABBM2 | ecosystem: Host-associated > Fungi > Mycelium > Unclassified ... | reverse complement strand
GTCCGCGTCGATCATCATGATGGGCGCCGTGCTCGGCTTCTTCCTGTGGAATTTCCCGGCCGGCCTGATCTTCCTCGGCGACGGCGGCGCGTATTTCATCGGCTTCATGCTCGCCGAGCTCGCGATCATGCTGGTGATGCGCAATCGCGAGGTGTCGGCGTGGTATCCGGTGCTGCTGTTCATGTATCCGATCTTCGAGACGTGTTTCTCGATCTACCGGAAAAAGTTCATCCGCGGGATGTCGCCGGGGATTCCGGATGGCGTGCATCTGCACATGCTGGTGTACAAGCGGCTGATGCGGTGGGCCGTCGGGACGAAGCATGCGCATGATCTGACACGGCGGAATTCGCTCACGTCGCCCTATCTCTGGCTGCTGTGCCTCGTCGCGGTGATTCCCGCGACGCTGTTCTGGCGGCATACCGTACATCTGTTCGTTTTTGTCGTGCTGTTCGCGCTGACGTATGTGTGGCTGTATCTCAGCATCGTAAGGTTCAGGGTGCCGCGGTGGATGGTGGTGAGGAAGGAAAGGCGCGGGCAGTGAGTCCGGCACCCAAAACGAAAAAAGCGCCTCGCAGGGCGCTTTTTTCATGCTCGGAGCCAGCGTGGGCGGCGTCCGCAAGGGCTTATTCGTTCGATACGGCTCGCGCCATCGGCACGCTCTGCAGCACCGGGGCGACGGTCGTCTGATATTCCGGCACCCAGCGCCGCAGATCCCGCCGCACCTCGTCGTCGCTCAGCACCCGGTGCTGCATCAGCCACGGCAACAGCTCGTCGAGCAGATGGTCCGGCACTTCCCGCGCACGTGCGATCCGCAGCTTCGGATGCGGGGTGCGCGTGGTCGTCTCGTCGTCCGCAAGCAGTTCCTCGTAGAGTTTCTCGCCCGGACGCAGCCCGGTGAATTCGATCCGGATCTGCCCTTCCGAGAAGCCGTAGAGACGCATCAGATCGCGCGCGAGATCCACGATCTTGACCGGCTCGCCCATGTCGAGAATGAAGATCTCGCCGCCGCGCCCCATGCTCGACGCCTGCAGCACAAGTTGCGACGCTTCCGGAATCGTCATGAAGAAGCGCGTGATCTCGGGATGCGTGACCGTCACCGGGCCGCCCTTCGCGATCTGCTGCTGGAACTTCGGGATCACGCTGCCGGCGCTGCCGAGCACGTTGCCGAAACGCACCGTCTCGAACTGCGTGCCTTCGCTCGTCTGCTGCAACGCCTGGCATACCATCTCGGCGAGCCGCTTGCTCGCGCCCATCACATTGGTCGGATTGACGGCCTTGTCGGTCGAGATCAGCACAAAGTGGCGCACGTCATGGCGAATTGCCGAACGCGCGACCCTATATGTACCCAGCACGTTGTTGCGCAGCGCCTGCCACGCATTGTGCTCCTCCATCAGCGGCACGTGCTTGTACGCGGCCGCGTGGAAGACGATATGCGGCGCATGGCGCGACATCACCTGGTCGAGCAGCAGCGAATCCTTCGCGTCGCCGATGATCGGCACGACGGGCTGGTCGGGGAAGCGCTCGCGCAGTTCCTCGGCGAGCCGGTACATCGCATATTCGGAGAGATCGAACGCAACCAGTTGCGCCGGCTTGAAGCGGAGGATCTGCCGGCACAGCTCGGAACCGATCGAACCGCCCGCGCCCGTTACCATCACGACGCGGCCGCGCAGCAGCGCCTCGACGTGCGGCGTGTCGATCGTCACGGCATCGCGTCCGAGCAAGTCCTCGAGGTCGATGTTCCGTACCTGGGACAGGAACCCCTGCCCCGGCATCAGTGCGGTCAGCGATGGCAGCACCATCGCCTTCACGCCGGCGCGCACGCACAATGTCGCGACGCGGCGCTGCGTTTCAACGGATGCCGTCGGAATCGCGATAATCGCGTATTCGACCTTCATCGCATCGGTCCAGTGCTTCAGGTCGTTGAACGAGCCGAGCACCTTGTAGCCGTAGATCTCGCGCCCCTGCTTGGTCAGGTCGTCGTCGAGCAGGCCGACCAGACGCCATTCGCCCGAACGCGACAACTCGCGCGCCAGGCTCGCGCCGGCAGTGCCGGCGCCGAGCACGAGCACCGGCTTGCCCTGCCCGACGAGCCCGCCGTATAGGTAGAACTCCTTCGTTGCGCGGTACAACGCGCGGGCGCCCCCCATCGCAAGGAACAACATCAGCGGCGACACGAGCAACACCGAGCGCGGGATGATCGGCGACGGCTGGAACATCACGGCGCCCATCATCACGATCACGCCGCCGCCAATCACCGCCTTGGAGATCCGAACCAGGTCCGGAAGGCTCGCAAATACCCACAGCCCGCGGTAGAGGCCGAACACGTGGAACATCAACGCGTAGACCGGCAGCACCCAGACGAGCGCCATCAGCGCGCCGCCCATGAAATCGGACGGAACACTCCCGTTGAACCGGACGAGATAAGCGAACAACCACGCGGCGGCAACCGCCGTCAGATCAAACAGGAAAGCGCTCAGCGAAAGCCATGATGCTTTGGATCGCAACATCGGCGGGAAACCTCAAGAGTTATTTTCGGCGGCCGACTGAAACCGGCGCCAACGCATGTCGATTACCAGTCCGATACATGCCAGGACGCCGTACCACGCGAAGAACGACAGCCACTGCTGCAGTTCCGGGCGGCCCTTTGCCCACATGGCGACGATTATGCCCGCGAGCATGATGAGGTACCAATAGAGAGCGGTCCGGCGGTGACCTACGCCCGCGCGGACCATCCTTTGATAATAATGCTCCCGGTGCGCTTGCCAGAACTTTTCGCCACGTAACAGTCGTCTCAAAAGTGTTACAGATGCGTCGGCAATAAAGGGGGCGAACACCAGCGCCGGAAACCAGATCGGCCAGACGCCGGCCCGCCAGCCCCAATAGCCGAGGGCACCGGCCAGGAATCCGAGCGGAATCGAGCCAGCATCGCCGAGAAACAGCCGGGCCGGGTGGAAATTCAACAGCAGGAAGCCGAGCGCGGCGCCGGCGACAGCCGAGCCGGCCACGGCCAGATCCGGTGACGGCGTCGCGCCGCTCAGCGCCGCGACCGCAAACGCGCCGAAGCCGAACACCGCCATGCCGCCCGCGAGGCCATCGGCGCCGTCCATGAAGTTGTACAGGTTCGTCAGCCAGACCATCACGAAGCCGATGCCGACCAGCAGCCACCACGGTGCGTCGGCCGGGAACACGGCGATCAGCGCGACGACCGCCGCGAGGTGCGCCGCGAACCGCACGCGCGCCGGCAGCCCGCGCCGGTCGTCGATCTGGGACATCGCGGCGAGCCCGGCAGCGGCGACGGCAATCAGCCACAAGTGCGGCGCCAGCGCGAGCATCGCAACGACGCAGACCGGTACGATGCCCCACCCGCCGACGCGCGGCGTCGGCAGCGTGTGGAGCGAACGGTCGTTCGGAATGTCGGTGGCGAGGCGCCACGCAAGGCCGGTCGCGAGCAGCATGCGCAGGATGGCCGTCGACGCGATGGCAGCGGCCAGTGCCACCGCGGCCGCTTCGGGCCACGTGGATATCGGGAAATGCATGTCGGCTATTGTTGTGTATCGCGCGAACGATACCATGCTGCGGTCGCTTCGAGGCCTTGTCTTGTCGTATAAGGCGGATGCCAGTCGAGCACGCGCGTGATCCGGCCCGTATCGAGCTGGAGGCTGCCGGTCAGGCGGTCGATCGCCGCGCGGCGGCCGGTCAGTGCGCCGAGCGCCCGCAGCACGGCGGAAGGGACAGCAATCAGGCGCGCCGGCTTGCCAAGCGCGTCGCCGACCAGGCGCAACAGGCCCGTGACCGACGGCGCGTCGTCGTCGGCGACGTGGAAGCATTCTCCGGCCGCGCGCGGATCGATGGCGCATCGCAGCAGTGCGTCGGCAAGGTTGTCGACGTAGACGATGCTGCGGCGTGCCGAGATGGAACCGAGCGGCAGCGGCATCCCGCGCGCAACCGCGTCCATCATGCGCAGGAAGTTGGCGCGGACGGACGGACCGTAGACCAGCGGCGGCCGGACGACCACGACGTCGAGCCCGTTCAGCGCACCGAACTGTGCCAGCTGCCGCTCCGCGCGCAGCTTCGAACGGCCGTAGGCGTCCTGAGGATCGGGACTCACCGCTTCCGACAACGGCGTGCCGCCGTCGCTCTCGCCAACTGCCTTGATGCTGCTTGCATAGACGATGCGGCGCACGCCATGCTGGCGCGCGGCTTTAGCGAGACGCAAGGTACCGGCGACGTTGGTCGCGTCGAACGCGGCGTCGGGATCCGGCGACTCGTCGCGCATCACGTGCACGCGTGCCGCGAGATGGATGACGCAGTCGGCTGCAAGATCCGTTGGCCATCCCTCGTCGAGGCCATCGAAATCGGTTGCGTCGTGCACCCATTCACGCACGCCTTCGATGGTTCCGCCCGGACGCCTCACCAGGGCGGTCACGGTATGCCCGGCCTCCAGCGCGCGGCGGCTGACCGCGCGGCCGACGAAGCCGTTTGCACCGGTAACGACGAGATGGGTCACCACAACCTCCAGCCGAAACGGTTGTAGAACTTGAAGGCCGACGCAGCGAACATGCGGATGTGGGCGAAGCCCTTGCGAGACGCGCCGCCGCCATGATGAATCACGCGGACCGACGGGACGTACGCGACGCGGGCGACATCGTGCGTGCGCAGGCTGAGGTCGTAGTCCTCGAAGTAGAGGAAATAGCGGGGGTCGAAACCGCCCAGCTTCTTCAGCACTTCCGTGCGGAACAACATGAAGCAGCCGCTGACGATGGGTGGATCCCAGACGATGTCGTGATCGTTGATCACGTCGCGCATTTCGTAGTGGGTGAGGCGCGAACTGAATGGGACACGCAGTCGCGTTGGCAGGAACCCTCTGACGAACAAATCGAGCACTGTTGGATAGCGGCGACACAGAAACTGAACCGCACGGTCGTTGTCGCCGACATACGGCGCCAGCAAACCAAGATGCGGATGGCCATCGATGAAATGCAGCGCGCGCATCAGCGCATCGCGATCGAGATCGATATCAGGATTCAGGACGAGATGATAGCGACTGCTTGCCGCCGCAATTGCAATGTTATGCCCTCTCCCGTACCCGACGTTGCCATGTCCCGCAAGCATCGTGCAGGATACGCCAGCCTCCGCAAGCATCGCCGTTGCAACCGAATCGCCACCGAAACCGCCGTTGTCGATCAAATACAAGTGTGCCGCCATGCCAGGCCTGGACAAGCGCACCATAGCGATCGCGTTGCTCAAACTCCGCAGCGTATCGCGCAGCTTTTCCAGATCAGGGTGATACACGACCACCGACACGGAAAGTTCTACATGCTTGCCAGAAAATGAATCAGTAACAGTCATCACAGCCAGTCGCCGCTCCACCCGAGGGCGACCTGCCAACGGGAAAGCCACTAGTGTGCTCAAAACCGTTCATTTGAGCAATCCCCCACATCAACCGCACGCGTTGAACGGTCGCGCCCAGTCTCGATCGTCACAAAAAATGAGATGCGAATAATCAATTAGCAGAACCAAAATACAATCACACTTCACATTATTTGTATTGCCAACGATTTATAAACGACCAGATCTGACGCTCGACACCGCCTTCATCGCCATACGCGATCGGCAACCAGCCGAGTCGCATTGGAAATGCGTGCTCGGACGGAGGCAACACACGTACCACTGGAAGTTGCTCGCTAGAACAGCTAGGGCGTTACACCGGGCGGAGTCGTGTATTCGAGCAACCCAATGGATCTGAACAAGGTCCGGGCCTGGTAAGGAAATTTCCGATCGTCGACATGAGATGCAATCGAACGCCGTCGCATCTCCGGGAATCGACCATCTGCCCCATGACTCGCTCGATCGAACCGCGACGATTCAAGAACTCACTCGATCGCACAACGAGGTCAATACATCAAGTGGAACGCGTTGAGCGAGAATATACAGAAGAGAAATGTCGGATCGATAAAGCCCTCGATGCGTCGCAATCGACTACCAAAGACATTTCAATCAGTTTTCAGCATCAACGCGAGGCTGGGCAGTTCGAGATGAATGTGCGGACGTCGATGCTTGAGTCAATCCCGCTCCAACGACATCACCACCCCGCTGTGCCACCTTACAAGTCGATTAATTCGAGCATCGAAAAATCAATAACCTTCGCCTCTGGTTCGCAAATATTGCGTAACGCTTGCGGATACGGAACCTCCTGCGAGAGACGCTCGCAAGCGCACATCCGAAACTCTATTCGATCAGCGAGACACAAGACGATCAATGCCCGACTTCGGCTCCAGCAGGTCGCGGGTAGCCGCACACATTAGATGACGCGACACGCTTCCCAGAAATCATAATTTTTTGATCGCGCAATAGAATTCAATACAATCCGGAGCACAATCGAGAGTCGGCTGAGACCATATCTCCGAAAATTGCTGTACATTTTTCGAAACCCAATCAATTACCTTCATGAATGAATCATAGGTCCACACATGATAGTGAATGGGAAAAGCCTCCAGCCATCTAGCGAACCAATAATCCGCATATTCATTAGGATCGACCGGCATCGCCAACCTATAAAATTCCTTGAAATGCTCCTGATCGCTCTGTCGGCTCGGGCATTCGAAATCTTCAATCAAATGGCTCAATGTGGTCAGAGAGCGTTCACGATCGAATGTCCGCGTCATGTCAGGAATGACAAGTGACATCCATCCTCCTGATTTCAGCTTACGCATGCCTCGAACAATCGCACCGATCGGATCTGACGTATGTTCAATGACGTGACACGCGACAATGAAGTCGAGGCTCTCATCCGGAACGACACTCAAATTTTCGAAACTCGCGACCAGATCGGGCACAATCAGGTCACTTGGCACCTGGCCATCATAAAAATGATCGACAAGTTGATCCGCTGAAAATATATCGGCATATTGCACTTCGCAATCCAGCGGTACAGGCATTGGACTGGTCCCGGCCCCGATCTCGACCCCTCTCCCCGTGAGTTTCGAAACACATATTTCTCTCAAAGTAGCCGTACTGATTCGAGGTGGATTCCGCCAGTCGGCGTCACCCCATTGTCGGGCCACTCGCCTGCCTGGCTTGAATGCCTCGAGTATCGAGCCATCTACCTCCCGGACGTCAGTCGGCCACTCAAAGCCATTTTCCGCAAGCCACTGTGCATCCATGATCCAGTGACGGACACCACGATTGCAATAAAACACCCGGTCCCCGAAGCGGCTACTCTGCGCACGAAGCAGAATCCCCGGGCGCCTTGTGATCCGAAAGGCCGATTTCTGATGATCAGTCATCTCGCGCATGCCGTCTCCGCAATCAAGTCTACTATGATTCCCGCACTTTCAGCGCTTTAATTGCCGTCGAAACTCACGACGTCGCTTCAGTCGCGCCGGCAACTGAAACGTTACGGTCCAATATATGAGCTTTATCATGTTTCGAGCAATCAACTTCAAATTCGGCCATCGTGTTCCAAGTACCCGAATCGGCGCCGTCATTCGCCAGCAAGTCGACGATTGCATTGCGCGGAGTTGGGCCATTGCCACGTCCAAATCGCGCTCGGCCTTTACCGTTCTCTGTACCAATTCCTCGAGTCCGAGGTGCAATTCCGCGTCTTCATTTTGAGTCAAGCATTGGGACCTTAAAGACGCGGCAGTCAAGGTAGCGGAATTCAGAACATTCGATAGATTATGTTCTACAACAGCCAGCTCTCTCTCAAGAGACTGACAACGCTCCGTTAGCAATGCTACCTCTCGTTCCGACACCGCCCTCATTACCTCGATGCGAGCGCTTGCATCCGCCTCCTTTGTCAACACTACGTTTAACTGCTTGACGAGCATTTCCTGACGGCGCGAACGGTCGACAAGATTCAGTTGTCGAGCAAGGTCGATATGATCGACATGCATATCGGATGTTCGCTCAAAAAGAAACGCACCGACGCCCAAATAACCGGCATCATACGTCAAGACAGGATAATAGCTTTCCTTCGCCAGCTCTTGCACCAATTTCAGCGGAGCCGCAATTTCAGCGTCCGAACCGAATATTGGCGCAAACAAAAACCGATTCGCCCGACGCAAAATTCCGACGGCATCACTGGAAAGCACACCTGATGCGAGCAAGTTTGCCTCGAGCCAAATTACAAGCTCAGGTTGCGAATTTTCGCGAACAGTCGCAGAACAAAACGGCCTCACGTCAAGACGCACATTTTGCAAGTACTCGTCCCCCCCGACGACACCGCTCGCCTCGACACCGCGATCCCAGAGTGCCTCGATCAGAAGACCGGCCCATCGACCGACAACAAGCACCCTGCTTGGAGTAAAACTCCGCACAACGTTCTCAGCCGCCCGCTCGAAAAACACGAAAGCCTCTGCGTTCCGCTCCGCGAGAGCTGGTCTGAAGTCGTGTAACGTTACATCGCTAGAAGTCATTTCAATCATTACCGATCAAGAGCACGTTATATAAACTCAGCTTGCGCAAGCAAGTCGCACACCTTGGCGCAAGTCCGTCCCCAATCACTGTATTGCTCTTTCACCAGCGTAGCCCCTTGTAGTGCAGTTGTTACGCGGTAATCCTCATCATCGATAGCCTTACGTAGCGATGCGACAATATCGCCTCTTACCACCTCGAATAAACTACAATTTTCCCCATCACGCAAAAGCCAAGAAGTATAGTTATTTCGATTAGTCACGACATGTGCCCCACAGGCCATCAGTTCGAATGGCAAATACGACGGGTGACGTGTTGACATGGCTACCAGTCCAATATCGACCGCGCGGTAGAGCACTCCAGTTTCCTCGTACGACAGGAGCCCAAGATGCCGAATGGTTCCTACCAATCCGTACTGCGCGGGATCCCACTCCGCACCCGCCGTGACGATATCGACTTTATCGCCATATTCGTGTTTGATATCACGCAATGCGGCAATAAGTACCTCAAAGCAATTGCGCGGATGTCCCGGTCGGGCATAACAAAAGATGGTGACTGGATCCGTCGGCAGACGCTCGGGACGTCGAGCATGGAAAACTCGCGGATCTGTCGCGGGAACAAAATGATTGGCATGACCGCCGAACTCGCGATAGGAATTTGCAAGCGAAACCGTGTTGCAAATCGCGCGGAAACCAAATCGATATGTTGCCTCCACCATCGCGCTCAACGTGCCTGCAGGATAAAACAATGGCTCCCAATCCTGCAGAAAATAAAACTTCCGGCGCGCGGCTGCGAGTCGGAGTACCGGAAGCGCCGTAATCCAAAGCGTAGCGATCGCCGCGTCTACGCTCTCGAGCGGCGGCACTTCGTCGAGGCTGCGTGTGATGTGGATCTTAGCCTTGTCTGCTAACGCGGGGAACGCACGTCCAATGCACGCGGCATATTTTTCAGGACGATCGCCGCCAACGACCACAAAATTTTGCTCGATACCACGCTCGCGCAACGCAAAATCTGCCACCCGGAAAATCGTGTGCAAGCCGCCATAGAACGGATTATCGAAATCCGGAACGAACCAGGCCATGCTTCGCAACGGCCCGGCCTCCGACGCGGCGACGCCGTCAATTGATCGACGCACGTCTTCCCGATCAAAGGTAAACGACTCGGCAAACATGCGTGCCTCAGCCGCATAGTCGTGAAACGCTGCAACAGCCTTGTTGGTCGGAAACTGAATCTCGCCCGACGCGCTCATTTCAAGGGCCGAATGAAAGTACGGATCACCGTTCGGATATTTGGCCACAACGCTTCCGAACCTGCTCTCAGCAGAATAAAGGCGCTCAAATACCCCCGGCTTCTGTGTCGAAAATTCGGCAAACGGATTCAACAGCAAGCGGCCATAACCACCGAGCGTCGCTCGCAGGCAAAACGCGAGATCCGGTTGAGTACCCGGCTCAGCACTGCTGAAAGGTCCGATAGAATTCCACAGTGCTTTTCTAAACGCGAGACACGTCGCAGGCGCCGCGAGTGCGTTCCGGTACCACGTAGCACTTCCGAACATGCCGAAATACGCACGTGGTTGCCCACGCAAAAATGGGCGAGCGATTCCGCGTTCAAAAATACGGCCGAAATCAATCAATCTCCCGACTTGATCAATCGATTTCCCGCCGACAAGCGCAATTGCCGGATTCTGTAGCGGGCCTATCAACTCTTCTAAAACAGAATCGGAGCGCGGCACCGCATCGGCATCCACGATTACAATGACTTCTCCCGTTGCGCGAGCGATGGCCTCGTCCAGTTCACGCCCCCGAGCATCGATCATCACCGGAATAACCTGGAACGCACTCCTTGCTCCAAGATGCTTTATCTCGGTTGAAATTTCGCCTTCTGACAAAACAATCAGCGTGACTGAAGGCTGCCATTGACTACTCCAGTTGATATGGATATCGCTGCCATCCAGATCGGGCGTCGCCCCCGGCCACCCGGCCTCGGGAAGATATTTCGCGAGCGTCTGAAGTTGCCCTTTTGCCGCGTAAGGCTTCACCGCCAGCCCACCCGATGCAACCGATGTGGGCGCTTGGCGCCAGTGATAGAGAATTCGCGGGATATGCTTGACCTTACCCTCGCGGCCAATCACGCGCAGAAAGATGTCCCAATCTTGGGCCCCGTCAGTATCGGGATCCCACCCGCCAATCTCTCGCAGCCGATCGATGCGCATCGCCGTGATGTGGGTGAGATAATTCGCGTTAAGCATGATATCCGGTGACCACTGCGGCTTGAAGAGCGGCATCAAGTGTTGCTGTCCCGTGACATCGACTTGATCCTTGTCCGAATACAGCAACGTGACCATAGGATCATCATTTAAGGCACGCGCCAATTCAAAAAGAGCGTTGTGTGCCAACGTGTCATCGTGATCGAGCAGAACCGCCCAATCTCCGCTCGCGAGATCGAGCGCGGCGTTTGAGTTACGGGCGATGCCACCGTTCGAATCAAGCACTTTGACCTTGATGCGCGGGTCTTGTGTCGCATGCTTCTGAATGCATTTCAGCAAATCGACACTACCGGGATCACCGAACGCAAAGCACAGCTCCCAGTTTTCGTAGCTCTGCGATCTGACAGATCTGATAAGCTCATCCATCCAGTCCACTTGTGTCCTGTAGACTGGCACAAGAATACTGAACTTCGGAGTGCAGGACAGTGAGCCACTCATCCGTCTCTGTAAAATCAGTTCGCTTGGCGTGACAGCTCTATGCTCTCGCCAAGTCGCGAAATCCATTTGATTCATAGACGCGGGGGCGTGTTGCAACGGCACCAAATCCAGCGCCTTCACCAACTGATCGATCTCCGCGATACGTGCCGCGACCTGCTTCGTTAGATCGATAGTGTGCACGCCATTCAAACCCGTGATTTCGCCAGCAACACGCGACTGAAGTTCCTGTAGCTCGCTTTGACGCTGCTTCTTCAAAGCATCGCGCTCTTCACCGAGACGGCCGATCCGCTGCTCCCGTTCGACCAACGCCATTTTCAGTCGAATATATTGCGCAAACAATTGAAGCACCGCGGCTTCCGGAGGCACGTCAGCGCGCTTGAGCACCATTGCGTGCGGAGCCAGGAAGCTCGCATCAAATAGGAAATCTGGTGCAAAACCTCGTTCTGCGAATCGATTCAACCAATATATGGTCGGCCTCACATTGATGTGAGTCGGCTCGGTGAGGTCGGTCGGCGACGAAGAAAACAATATCGTTGATGTCGCCTCGGAAATACGGTCAATTGCTTCCAGCGCCGCTTCCTCGGGAAGATGCTCGAGCACCTCGATGCATGTCACCAGATCGTAAGTACCGGGAAACGGTTCAGTTATCGAGCCCACCTGGCAGTTGGCCGATATGTCGCTTCGAACCTTTGAAATCGCGAAGCTCGAGATATCGCGACCAAATGCTTCGACCCCTCTATCCCAAAGCGATTCGACGAGAAAACCGTGTGCACATCCCGCATCGAACACGGTCCTTGGCTGCAGGCCGCGAATCAGTTCATCCGCGACTCTTCCAAAAAAATTGAGCCAATGAGCACTTCTCTCGTATGGCACCGTACCGCAGTGACTTGAATAATACTCCGCGCCGTAGAGTGCTTCGCTCATATCCATCGGTTAATGCCCCTCGCTTCGTCAGGAACGAATTTTAGCCGTTGACCATGGCACACTGCTGTCAGTGCCATGGTCGTTTCAATCGATCAAACAGCTCAGTCATATTAAGCCACTTCAAAATACCGCCAAAACCACCTGATGAACTATGGATTTGCCTCGCTGGGGAGCCTCTCCAGTGCGCGTGGTTCAAAACAGTAACCACCGGAGGCAATGCCGTTGCTTCGATCGCACTGTGCCTCGTGTCAAGCACTTCGATTGAGTTTGGATTGCCAGGCTGATCGCGGCCTGCCCTACGGACACGCCACGCGCACCATCACGACAACGATTGCGCGCCGCATGAAATGTCCGTGGGCTCGCCACCGAAGCTCACCAGCGTCATGCCAGCGCTGCACCGACAGCCACGCACGCCACATCGCCAGCGGCCATTTAACAATCCTTGTCATCTCGGGCGGCTGGTGGACACCCCATCCATCAAGCCAGTCTACGAAAAAAGCAACCGTTGGTCTATCGAACGCCGCTGGCACGCCGAGCAGTGTGGCGCGCTGGACTGCATTGGGGGTTTGTCGCGAAAACGTCATATGAAGTTCCGCCGACTACTGGTCGAGCCACATCCCGAAACAGCAGTGGACTCTCACAGCGTTCGGGTAGCCTGTGGCGGATGCGCGCGTCCGATAGATGACGCAGCCGCTCGGCACCGCGTCATACGTAAACTGCTTGATCTCGCTTCTTTGCGCCGCGTTCACGACATGGCAGGTCAACCGCCGTGTAACCTTCCCGTGTTCTCATGGACGCTCGGCGTGACACGAATGGTTCGAATATCTGCTCGCGATGGCTGTGGGCGGTACATGCGACTATGCGAGCTGCATGCTGATCATCCGACTCCCGCATACAGGATCGTTCGTACCACTCATCACAATCGCGGGAGCTCGTTAGCAGCAGCGATCATCACTTCGGGAGCGCAAAGCAACGGGAGCCTGCAACTGACCACGAAACGACCCGACTGACCGAACTCGAATCACGAAAAGACTGTGACACGCGGCGGATACGCATAGTCGAACTCCGCAGCGCTGCCCGTCAGGCTCAGATTGGGGCTATAGCACGATTCAGGCACTGCTTCCCCGACGACCAGGTCGTCGACGAATTGCCACTGCCTGCGCGACGTGTCGCGAAACGCGGCCCGCGGCACGATCAGGTTTCGCATGCCGGTTTCGATCATTCGCATCGACAGGTCGACATTCCATGCACGCGCCGGATCGAACCGCAATCCGCCGGCGGCACGCACGCGATCAACCCTCGCGACGACGCATGCAGCAGGAATCGACGATACGGCATGAGTCAGCACCTGCCAGCCAAAATAGCCGAAGTCTCCGACTCCATCACCGGGCAGCGCCGGAACAGCTCGGCCGTGCGAGGTCATCACCTGTCCGGCAGCCCGCAAGGCGCCCGTCGCGTCGAACAGCACCGGCCCCGTCAGGCCGACACCGGGCTGCATCGCGTGGCCGACCAGCCAGAGCAGCCAGTTCCGCTCGATCGGCATCGCGCGCGCATCGATGATGCAGACGATGTCGTGCCCCTCCAGCAGTCGCTCCATGTCGCAGATTTCACGCACATCGGCAACTGAAACCGTCCGCGCCAGTTCGTCAGTCAGCGACAACGCAGCGTTTCGCTGCACCAGCGTCACATGAACGTTCGTATAAGCGGTTTTCGACACCAAATCCGACAGATACGTGGCCATATCCGCGTCCCGGCTGTCGCCCGGCAGGACCACGACATGGACGCGTGGCGCCGGCTCGGGGAGCGCATGGTCGATGCGAATGAATGGGAAATCGCGGGACGGCGGCACGATTGTCGCGTCCACTCCGGTCGCGGCAAGATGGTCGGTAACTGCCCGGACGTACGCATCAACCGCGTATGGCTTTTCCGCGATGCTGACCGCCGTGCTCCCCTCGATTGTCCGCCAGTGGTACAGCACGTGTGGAATATGCACGATGTGCGAAGGAGCGACGACGCGAGCACATCGCAACACGAGGTCGTGATCCTGGCTTCCCTCGAGTCCACGGCGAAATCCCCCGACCGCTCGAACGATATTCGTGTCGAACACGCCGAAGTGCGAAAAGAAATTCTGCTGGACAATCAACTCAGGATCCCAATCCGCCTTGAAATAGGGCGTACTGCGCCGCCCTGCTTCCGAAATCTTGTCCTCGTCGCTATAGAACAGTTTCGCTTCAGGATATGCGTTGATGTAGCGCGCGACGACGGCAAGTGCGTGGCTCGGCAATACGTCGTCGTGGTCCAGCAACGCGATGAATTCGCCCGTCGCGAGATCCAGCGCGCTATTGCTCGCCTCGCAAATATGCCCGTTGCGCGCCCTGTATGCGACTCGGATGCGCGAATCGCGTGCGGCGTAACGCTGGAGAATGTCGCGGACATGCGGCTCCGGAGACGCATCGTCCGCAAGGCAAAGCTCCCAGCGAGGATAGATTTGCTCAAGTACCGACTCGATCATCTCGGCAAGCAACGACGCCGGCGTGTTGTACACCGGCACCACGATCGAAATCAGCGGGGACGCAGCCAGCCTTCTTACCTCTGCCTCGAGTGTCGCGCGCTCTCGGGCTCCGCACGTGTCGTAGCTGGCGATCCACTTTTGATATCGCGCATCCCGTCGCAACACACGCACGATCTTACGCACCGCGCCCTTGACCCCCTGCCGGCGCACGGCTGCCATGACCGTGGCCGCACGCCTGCTGATCGAAAGGCGCACGGATGCGATCCGGGCAAGCATTGCATTTCCCGCAGCACGCCTGCTCACCATGCCTCCAGACCGCACTCGCAATGCCCGACGCCCGACCATCGCTGTCCGGCGTAGCGACAGCACTCCGTCGCCATCATCGTGCCGGTGCCTGCGGGATGGACTGATGCTGTGAAACGGCCTGTTCGATCAGGCGACCAAGTTCGCTCGCCTGATCGTCGAATTGCCGGATCCGGTCGGCGTACGGATTCCGATATCCGTCGAGACGCGAAGGATCGGCCAGCAGGCGACCGATGGCCTTTTCAAGTGCCGGCCCCGTGTCGTCGAGCGGAATCACATCGCCGTTCTCGCCCGGAACGATATCCTCGCTCAAGCCGCCGGCGTCCGTCGCAATCACCCAGACGTTACGTATCAACGCCTCTCGCACGGACAGGCCGAAGCTCTCCATACATTGCGTCGGACAGAGCAATACATCGATTTCATTGAAGAACGTGTCGATGCTTTCCTGCGTGTATGCCGGCACGATCTCCAGCTCCCCGGGAATCGACCAGTCGACCGGATCGATCGAGCGACGGCCGAGATTCAGCACATTGTCGACAACGCGAAGCCGGTAATTCGTATAGGGCAACTGCTTGAATGCAGCCTTGATCAGATGCGACCCCTTGATCGGCGTCTCTCCCCCGACATATCCGAACCTCACCGCCCGCTCACCGGATGAGCGAGGGATAGCGCGCGGCGCGGGCGCCATGATGCCATTCTTGTTGAGTGCGATCCTGGCCGGATCGAATCCGTTCTCGATAAACAACTGCCTGAAATACTCGCTCGGCACGAGCAGCAACGCCGCCCCTTCCAGGACATCGCGCAACCGCATCTGGCGATACCCGTTCAGCGCCGGGTTGTCGACGCACGTCGCGCAGACGTTGATGTCTATCTTGCGCTGGTTGCAGAACCGATTTTCGCCCGTGATCATGAACTGCCGACCGCAGATCCACCATGCATCATGCAATGTCACGACATACGGAATGTCCTCGTCCTGACACACTTCGGCGATCTGGGCGCCGATGCCCTGGATGCTGTGCAAATGCACGGCATCGGGCCGTATCGCGCGCACGGCTTCCCTGAACGGTGCCAAGGAATGCGGATTCTCGAATCCGAACGACGGATCGCTCTCGCCCGGCAGCCCCATCGCAAATACGCCGCCCGCCGTCGCATCGTAGCGCTTCAGCTTGTAGGCCGGCACGTCGCTGGTGGGCAGTGACGAAAACATGAAATACTCGAGTGCACCGCTTCGATTCAGACGCCGCGCCATTTCCTCCGCCACGACCGTCGCACCGCCGAAGCGCCGCGGTTCGAAATAGATGTTGACGCCAAGTACTCGCAGCTTGCGCTGTGGCGACCGATAACCGGCCAGTAAAGGCAGCACTTGATGTCGCGCGATGGGCTCGGGAGCATAATCGTCGTGCACGTGCTGGAACGCTCGTTCTGCCATCCGCTCCCGCACCGCCCGATCGTCGATCAATGTGAGCAATGCTCGCTCCCAGGCAGCCGAATCCGCCGCCAGGAAACCCGTGTCGCCGTCCACGATTGCCGTACGGAACGCAGCGCTGGGCGAGCAGACGGACGGCAGCTTGATACTTGCCGCCTCGAGATACTTGATGTTCGATTTGGCGTCGTTGAAAACGTTGTCTTCGAGCGGCGCGATGCTGATGTCCGACTCTGCCAGCCGTTTCAGATACGTTACGTAGTTCGACAGCGGCAACCGTTCGACTTGGGCCATGACGTCGCTGAAATCGTCCGGCAAGTTGAGTTCGCCGAGGATACGCAGGCGGACGTTCGGCCTGGCTGCCAGCACACGCTTGATCGCGGCGGCAGCCTCGCGAAAATCGGCGTCGTGCGTTTTGGTCCCGGAACCGTACGCGATCCGCACCAGCCCATCATCCTTTTTCGGTGTGTTCGCGATGGCGGTCGCAACGCGAATCGTCTCTTCGTCGAGCGCGTTTTCGATCACGTACACCTTGGGCACCCCGGCTTCCCGCATTGCATCCGCAAGACCCGACGTCGACGCGATACCGTAGTCACACGCGAGCATCGCCGCGCGATAGAGCGGCACTCCCGCCAGCACGCCCTTGCGGGTTTCCGCATCGACCTTGTCGAGATTCGAGTTATGCAGATACTTCTCCGCATCGAAAATCAGGTCGTCGACTTCCCAGAACGTCGTCAACCCGAGCGCCTTCGCCTCCGCAATCAGTTCGAGCGGCCCCGGAAAACCCGGAACGCGGTAGAAAATCGCAATCGAATGCGTCTGCAGCAGACTCTTCGCATTGTCGATATCGCTCCAGCTGACGACCGAGCAATCAAAGCCCAGCGCCTCGATCATCCTCTGTTTTTGCGTCACGCGATATTTAAGGCATTGAGGAATGCTCATCTCCGCGATGAGCAGCACCCGCAACGCCAGATTGCCTCGCGCAGGTCGAGCAGGCGGCAGATCGAACAGCGGTGTCGAATGCATGCCGGGTACGGCGGCCAGCAACGCGCGCAGGCCATGCTCCTTTCGCGCACCGACGATTTTTTGCAGTGTCGCGGCGACGCCCCGCGTCCGGACGGACGTACCCACGATTGCCGACAGGTTCTTCACCTTCGACACCACTCTACGGGGGCCGCGCATGGATCCGACGGCAGCCCGCATCGGTCCCGTGATGCGCCAGGACGTCGAGCCGCGCAATGCGTTGACCTCTGTTCGAGCCTGCCGCAACTGCTCGTTTGCAAGATACGCGCTGCGCGCTTCGGATTTCAGTCGACGTGTCAGCACGTCGAGCCGCGTACGCTGCTTGTCGACCGTCGCCTGCAATATGCCGATTGCGTCGGCGCCGCGAACCGGAACACCCTGGTCCGCGCCGACGCGCACCATGCCTGCACGTTCATTCTGGCCGAATCGCTGCATGACCGCATCGCCCAGATGCGCGTAGAGGCCGGCAATATACTCGGCACGCGCTCCTGATTCGAACAACGGGCGCAGCCGGTCAGGATAACGTTCGCCGACAGCGACGACGCCGAGCCCCGATCCATGTGCGAATTCGAACGACGGATAGCGCGTGCGCAACACGGTCCAGAGATCGCGCGTGCCATTGCCAGCGTCCCGCTGCGTGCCATGGAGCAGCACGATCCCGTCCGGCGCGAGCTTGGGCAACCATGCATCGAAAATCCGACGGACGTCGCCGTCCTCGGGCGCAGGATCGATATGAAGCAGTCCTATCGTCTCATCGGCAACGCTCGCGGACGCGTCATCCAGTGTCGAGCACGCAAGTGTCGAAAACGTCGCGTAATGCCGCGCATGATGCGCGTGCAGAGCCTGGCGCTCGGACGCCGCACGCGCAGCCGGCAACGCGCCGTCACGCAGTTCACAAAACGCGCTGCAGCGAGCGGACAATCCGAGATCGCGAATGGCCTGGCACCAAACCGAATAGCCGAAGCCATCGCGCATCCCCCACTCGACGACGACAGCTGGCCGTACCGCGTCAATCAGCCAGAAGCCGAACGGCGCATGCACCCGCCATGCCGATGCAATCGTGAGCTCCGGCCACCAGAGCGAAACCGGCGAAATGGGCAGATCACTGCAGCCATCCGCATCGAGTCGAGTATTTCCCAGATTCATTGCATCCATCTCAAGCAGAACGCGGTGCGCGGCAACTATCTTGCCCTCACCACAACAATCAGACGCCGACTTGCGCCTCGTATGCTGACACGACTTCTTCCACCGCTCCGAATGCCCGCACCCGACCACGCTCCATCCAGAGTGCCTTATTGCAGACGCGGCGGATTTCATGATTCGAATGCATCGCCAGCACGACGATTTCGGCTCGGCTATGCAAATCCGCGAGCCGCTGCTCAGCCTTATGCATGAAGGCCGCATCGCCGACACCCATCACTTCGTCGAGCAGCAGGATCTCGGCATCGACCGCCGTCGAGACGGCAAACGCGAGACGCACACGCATACCGCTCGAATACGTCCGAATCGGCAGGTCCAGATAGTCGCCAAGCTCGCAGAAGTCGGCAATCTCCCGTTGCTTCTCACGAATCTCCGCGTCGCTCATTCCCAGCAGCAGACCGCGCAGCCGGATGTTCTGGAGTCCCGTAGAGTTCTCATCCATCCCGAGACTGATGTCGAGCAGGGGAACCACCTTGCCGCTGCGGGCTACCGTGCCCGCCGTCGGAGGATAGATGCCGGCCATCGTTCTCAGTAGCGTCGATTTGCCGGCACCGTTGTGGCCGATCAGGCCGATCCGGTCACCACTCTCGAGGCGCAAATCGATGTTGTCGAGCGCACGCACGACAATCACGCCGTCGTTGTCTTCCGCGATCGTGTTGCGGCGCCCCATGCGCAGAACCTGACGTTTCAGCGAGCGTCCCTGCACATCGTAGATGGGCAGATCCAGCGTCGCCCCTTTCAGTTCGATAAAAGCCATTTGGCGACCTCACACCCAATACGGAATACGTTTCAGAAACCGGCCGGTCAGCGTCAGCGCAATGGGCCATCCGATCAGCGCCATTCCAATCGTCACGCCCCACGTCAACGGCGGAGAAATCTGGCCGATCAGCGGATCGCGGACGATGTCCAAAAGGTAGGCGAGTGGATTCCATTCGACGATGAACGAATACCGGTTCAGGGATGACGGGCGGTAGATGATCGGAGTCACATAGAAGGCGACCTGAATCAACGCACCGATGATCTGCGGCAAGTCGCGGAAGCGCGCGGACAGCAGACCCGCAATCATCGCGATCCAGATGGCATTCAGCATGTAGACGATCAGCCCCGGGATCACGAACAGCAGCGCCTCCCAGTTCTTCACGCCGAAGATGACCAGCAGCAGCAGCACGATCACGAAGTTGTGCGCGAGCACGATCAGGTTGCGCCACGCGACCTGCAGGATATAGATCAGCTTCGGCGTAGCGGCCTGCCGGATGTAGGTGCCGCTGTTGATATACGCGACGCTGCCCTCCAGAATCGTCTGCGAAAATACGCCCCACATCACGAGGCTGCTCGCAAGAAACGGCAGGTAGTCGCTCATCTTCTGTCCGAACAGCGTGCCATACACGACGCCGATCGAACCGATGACCACACCCATGCTGATCGTGAGCCAGAACGGCCCGACGCGTGACCGCGCATAACGCTGACGGACCTCCAGCCAACCCAACAATGTCCAGAGCCGCCAGGACACGACGCTCTGCTTGAGGTCACCGAATGCGAGATTAAACATGCGAGATTTTTGAATCTGTCAGAATAGGTTTGAAATAGCGGGACAGCCCGTACGATACGGTTATCGGGCACCAGTCCGGCCGATTGCGCCATGCCAGAGCCCGAGCAGGGACATCCGCAGATGGTCGAGTCGCGGCGTCATGAAGATGGCATAGATCGCGAGCCTGACCGGCAACTTGACGAACTCGGTCGATTTCCACGTCAACGGAACATACCGGCGCTTGAACAGCGCAATCGCGTTACGGAACATGTAATAGTGGCGCAATGCGTTGTGCCCCGGGTACTTTCGTCCGAATACGCGAACGGGTTCACCCCCCAGTTCGTGGGAAAGCCGGAAGGCGGGAACGCCCAGCACCGCATACCCCTTCGCTCGCGCCCTGATGCACCACTCCAAGTCGACGAAGTCGATGAACAGTCCCTCGTCCATCGGACCGACTTCCCGCCAAGCAGCCAGATTCAGGCACGAACCGGAACTGATCAGGAAGTCCACGTCCACAGGACGGGTTCCCGTCGGCGGTACCCGCTTGAGCTTGAAATAGCCGAATCGAACGAATGGCACGACGCCTCCGAGGCGACGGTCGTCGTAGGCCGGACCGGCCAGCGCGACACGCGTGCCGCTAGACAGCTCGCGTGCGAGCACCTCCGGCAATCCGCGCAAGAGTTCACTCTCCGGTTCGCTATCCTGGTCGAACAGCATCGCGAATTCGCACCCCAATTCGATCAAGCGCTCGACCCCTTGGTTGAACGCCTCGCCAACCCCCCGATTCTCACCGTTCGCGATATAGATCGCGCTCGGGTCGAGCCCTAACGACGCGGCAGACACGGCGCGCTCGGTGTTGTCGACCACCACGCACGGTCCGAATTCGCACAGGCGATTCGCGCGGACCACGCAGTCCGCATCCGGTCGATAAAAAACGACAACGTAGCCAGTCGTTCCGCGCGGTGCGGAAGCGTTAGTCATTCAGGCATCCAGGCAAAGCTTGAGCGCATCGCCCCATGCAGGCATGTGCAGTCCGAACGTCTGCATGAGCTTTTCGCCCGACATGCGGGAATTCGCGGGCCGCTTCGCCGGCACCGGGTATTCGCTCGCCGGAATCGGCACCGTTCGCGGCGCCTTGTCACCCAGCGACAAACGGAAAATCTCTTCCGCGAAGCCGTGCCAGGACGTTTCACCGCCTGCGGCGAAGTGGTAGATACCGGAGCGCTCACGCCACCATTCGGGCGAATCAGCCGCCAGCCCCTGCGCAACGACGTGTGCCGTGACGGTAGCGATTGAGTTCGACCACGTGGGTGCGCCGATTTGATCCGCGACGATTTTCAATTCCGGACGCTCACTGCCGAGCTTCAGCATCGTCAGCAGAAAGTTCTTGCCGCGCCGCCCGTAAACCCAGCTCGTCCGCAAGATCAAATGCGCACACCCGGTCGCAGCGATCGCCTGTTCGCCCTCGAGCTTGGTCAGACCATAGACGTTCTGCGGGTTGGTCGCATCCGTTTCGACGTAGGCACCCTCTTTGGTGCCGTCGAACACATAGTCCGTCGAATAATGAACCAGTGCCGCGCCGATGCGCGCCGCTTCCTCCGCAAACGCGCGCGGCACATCGGCGTTCAGCCGACGTGCGGCATCGACGTCCGTCTCCGCCTTGTCGACCGCCGTATACGCGGCCGGATTCACGATGATCGACGGCTTGAGCTCGCGAACGATGCCGCGCACCCGATCAAGATCGGACAGATCGAGCATCGAACGGTCACATGCCACGACGCGCCCCAGGCCTTGCAGCGAGCGCAGCAGTTCGAACCCGACCTGCCCGTTCACACCCGTCACGAGAATCGTCGGTTCAGGTTTCACACCCACCTCACGCATAGACTTCGGCTTCGCTCAAACGCTTGCCGGCCGCATCCTTCGCGGCCAGCAGCGGTTCGAAATCGATCGGCCACTCGATCCCGATTTCGGGATCGTTCCAGACGATGCTCCGCTCGTGCTCGGGGAACCAGTAGTCGGTCGTCTTGTAGAGGAACTGCGCGGCCTCCGACAGCACGACGAACCCGTGCGCAAAGCCGGGCGGCACCCACAGTTGTCTATGATTGTCGTTCGACAGCACCACACCGACCCACTTGCCGAAGTTCGGCGACTGCTTGCGAATATCGACCGCAACGTCGAACACCTCGCCCTCGACGACGCGCACGAGCTTCCCCTGCGCGTGCTGGATCTGGTAGTGCAGCCCGCGCAGCACGCCCTTCGACGAGCGCGAATGGTTGTCCTGCACGAATTCGATGCCGGGTTCGACCTGCTCGGCGAATTCCTTCCCGTTGAAACTTTCGTAGAAGAACCCGCGCGCGTCGCCGAACACCTTCGGCTCGATGATCTTGACTTCGGGCAGCGCCGTCGCCGTTACTTGGATGGCCATGCAACTTGATCCGTGAGAATGTTCTTGAGGTACTGCCCGTACGCGTTTTTCGAGAGCGGCTGTGCCAGCTTCAGCACCTGCTCCGCGTCGATCCAGTTGCGGCGGTAGGCAATCTCTTCCGGGCACGCGACCACGAGACCCTGCCGCTTCTGCAGCGTCGCGATGAAGCTGGCCGCCTCGATCAGCGAATCGTGCGTCCCAGTATCGAGCCACGCATAGCCGCGCCCCATGATCTCGACATTGAGCGCACCGTCCTTCAGATACCGCGAATTGACATCTGTGATTTCCAACTCGCCGCGCGGCGACGGCTTGATGTCGGCCGCGATGTCGCACACGCGGTTGTCGTAGAAGTACAGGCCGGTCACCGCATAGTTCGAGCGCGGCTGCGCGGGCTTCTCCTCGATGGAAAGCGCACGAAAGGACTTGTCGAATTCAACGACACCGTAACGCTCAGGATCGTGCACGTGATACGCAAACACCGTCGCGCCGGCTTCTTGCGCGTGCGCACGCTCGAGCTGCTTCGCGAGATCGTGGCCGTAGAAGATGTTGTCGCCGAGAATCAGCGCCGACGGGTCGTTGCCGACGAATTCCTTGCCGATGATGAACGCCTGCGCAAGGCCGTCGGGCGACGGCTGCACCGCGTACTGGATGTTCATGCCCCACTGGCTGCCGTCGCCGAGCATCGACTCGAAGCGCGGCGTGTCTTGCGGCGTCGAGATGATCAGCACGTCGCGAATGCCTGCGACCATCAGCGTCGACAGCGGGTAGTAGATCATCGGCTTGTCGTACACCGGCAGCAGCTGCTTCGATACGACGTGCGTGATCGGATACAGCCGCGTGCCCGAACCGCCCGCCAGGATGATGCCTTTACGTGCCATCGTGTTTCTCCTCAGCTACGCTTCGCATAGTTGGTTTCGACCCACTTGCGGTACTCGCCCGACGCGACTTCGTCGGCCCACACCTGGTTGTCGAGATACCAGTCGACAGTCTTTGCCAAGCCCGTTTCGAACGTTTCCGCGGGCTTCCAGCCAAGTTCGCGCTCGAGCTTGCGCGCATCGATCGCATAGCGGCGATCGTGGCCCGGGCGATCCGTCACGTAGGTGATCTGGTCGCGATACGAACCGGCCGCCTTCGGGCGTGCCTTGTCGAGCAGATCGCACAGCGTATGCACGACCTCGAGGTTCTTCTTCTCGTTCCAGCCGCCGACGTTGTACGTCTCGCCCGGCACGCCGCGCGCGAGCACTTCACGGATCGCGCTGCAGTGGTCGCCGACATACAGCCAGTCGCGCACGTTCTGGCCGTCGCCATACACGGGCAGCGGCTTGCCGGCGAGCGCATTCGCGATCATCAGCGGGATCAGCTTCTCGGGGAACTGGTACGGGCCGTAGTTGTTCGAACAGTTCGTCGTCAGCGTCGGCAGGCCGTACGTATGATGGTACGCGCGCACCAGATGGTCCGAGCCCGCCTTCGTTGCCGAATAGGGGCTGTTCGGCGCATAGGGCGTCGTCTCGGAAAACTGCGGATCGGTCGCCGACAGCGAGCCGAACACCTCGTCGGTCGACACGTGCAGGAACCGGAACGCCGCCTTGTCGGCGTCGTTCAGGCGGTTCCAGTATTGGCGGGTCGCCTCCAGCAGAGTGAACGTGCCGACGACGTTGGTCTGCACGAAATCGGCCGGGCCGTGGATCGATCGATCGACGTGGCTTTCGGCTGCGAAGTGCAATACCGCGCGCGGCTTGTGCTCGGCGAACAGTGCGTCGAGCGCGGTACGATCGCAGATGTCGACGCGTGCGAACACATGTTTCGGATTTCCGTCCAGTGACTGCAGCGTACGGAGGTTGCCGGCATAGGTCAGCTTGTCGACATTGAGCACGGCCTCGTCGGAATCGCGCAGCCAGTCGAGTACAAAGTTGGCACCGATAAAGCCCGCGCCGCCCGTAACCAGAATCATGAGACTCCCTCAGTAGTAATGCGCGGCGGACGCCTCCAGGCGGTCGCCACGTCAAAATTCGAAGCACTTGGCGATGGTCGCCAGATCAGACCGGGAATTTTAACCGGTCGACATGTCCGCCAAAGTCATGAAATGCTAATTTTGTTCGGGAAAGCGACAATTATAGGGAGCCGCGCGGCGCAAAAGCCATGCTGCTAACAACTTGATACAGCGCTCCGCACCCTTGCCGGCAACGGAATTTCCCACCAAATCAAGCGCATTTCCGAGAACATCGACCAAAAAATCACGCTGAATTCCGATTACTTTTCTTTTTCCCGGGAAACCCGCAGGATCCGCCTCTCATGACCCGCACCCCCATCGCCATCGGCGACATCCAAGGCTGTCATTCAGCTTTCCAGTCGCTGTCCGAAAAGCTTTCAGCCCCCGCCGACACCCCGCTCTGGATCGCCGGCGACATCGTCAACCGGGGGCCCGACTCCCTTGCCGCGCTGCGCGCGCTGGTCGACCTCGGCCCGCGCGCGACCGTCGTGCTCGGCAACCACGACCTCCATCTGCTGGCGGTGTCAGCCGGCATCCGCACCGAACGCCCGGGCGACACGATCGGCGAAATCCTCAACGACCCCGACGCCGACGCGCTGCTGGACTGGGTCCGCCACCGCCCGTTCGCGCACTTCGAAAACGACATGCTGCTCGTGCACGCGGGCGTACTGCCGCAATGGGACACATCGCTCGCGCTCGAACTCGCGGACGAACTCCAGCGCGCACTGCGCGCCCCCGACTGGCGCGACACGCTTCAAGGCCTGTACGGCAACGAACCGAATCAATGGAGTCCGAACCTGAAAAAGCGCGACCGGATGCGCGTCGCGTTCAACGCGTTCACGCGCCTGCGGTTCTGCACGCCCGATGGCGCGATGGAGTTCAAGGCGAACGGCGGCCCCGACAGCGCGCCGCCGGGCTACCTGCCGTGGTTCGACGTACCGGCGCGCCGCACCGAAAACGTAACAGTCGTGTTCGGTCACTGGGCCGCGCTCGGCCTGATGCTGCGCGACAACGTCGTCGCGCTCGATTCGGGGTGCGTATGGGGAAATCAATTGTCGGCCGTGCGACTGACGGCCGACCCGGCACAGCGTACGGTCACGCAGGTGCAGTGCGAGGCGTGCCGCACGCCGGGCGGCGAATAACCCGCACGCGCGGCGTGCGGGCGGAATGCAGCATCACCCTTCCCGCCCCGGCACCGGCTCCTTGGCCGCCGCCTCACCCGCCGCGCCGCCACCGAGCTCGGTCGCCGGATACGCATGCTTCTGCAGCTCCGCGAGCGACTCGGCCGACGGCTTGCCGACCTTCTCCTGCAACGTCGCCAGCGCGGCCGCGATCGCATCGCGCGCCGCCGCCGACGTCGTGCGCCGATCGCCGCCCGGCGCGATCGGCTCGCACACGTAGAGATGCGCGACGAGCGGGCCGCCGCGCAACACCATGTCGAGCGACATCCCGAGCGACAGCTCGCCCGTGTAGGCCGGCGCGACCGACTGCCGCCGCTGCGCGTCCTCGTACATCAGGCAGACCGGCTGCACCGCGCAGCCGGCCGACACCGCGGCCTGGAACAGGTTCGCATGGAACGGCAGCAGCGCCTGCCCGTCCGACGTGGTGCC
>Ga0157367_1000281_pt1 | contig 26372 bp, 13 predicted proteins | sample AttbisABBM2_FD_113142 | JGI IMG/M metagenome (GOLD analysis project Ga0157367, IMG submission 113142) | Fungus gardens microbial communities from leaf cutter ant in Botucatu, State of São Paulo, Brazil - Atta bisphaerica ABBM2 | ecosystem: Host-associated > Fungi > Mycelium > Unclassified ... | reverse complement strand
TCCTAAACGGTACGTCCGGCTTCGACGGACTTCAGAACGGCAATGATCTGGTGTTCGGTGAATCGGGCTTTACGCATGGTGATCTCCTCACAGGACATAATCAGTATGTCGGAAGATCTCTAAAAGTGAATGGTTCGTTTAAGCGGGATACTTACAAATTGACCGCTTAACGGTGTTTGCTGTTCCACTGCTCCCCAAACCCCGGCTCACCGGCCGGGATTTGCGTATGTCACTTGGAATTTAAAGGCGAAGTCGGTTTCTCTTTAGACATAAGGCATTGCCCCATGCCAATAATAATCCCGCATCCGATTGATATTTCAGCTCCTCTGATTAGGTCATTTCGATCAAAATCAAAATCACCTACTAAAAAATAGGATGCCAGAGATATAAGTAACCGACCACCTACAAGAGTAATGAATAGGCCAACAGTCCATAAAGTGACCAATAATAATAAGAGTCTAATTTTCTTATTTGCATCACTCTTTTTCTCCAATTTCTTCTGAACTTTTTCAGCTAGACTTTGTGCGAAATTCCCAAGATATTCAGAGCCAGCAGATTAAGCTACTGCTCCTGTTATTTTAGGTATAGTAAATTGAGGAATTGTGGCTTGCAGTTTCTCAACTCCTTTACCTATCGTTGCGCCTCCAAGGGTTCCTAAACCTGCTCCGATCATCGGCGCTGCAGCATCTTTCCCTTGTAACTTAGCCCCGGCATACGCCCTCGTAATACTTGCTGCTTCACTGAACCAGAACCCTTTTCCCTGGGTTAATCCGCTTATACCTGCGGCTATAAGCGCATCAGTCGAACTGAATGGCCCTCCGCTGTTCAACTGATTAAATACGTTTGCCGCACCGCCGATTGCACCTGCACCAATAACGTTTCCAGCCGTTGCTGTAGCTGGCAACAGTACCTGTGCCACAACCGTGGTTGCGCCTGCTCCCCACGCCCACAACAGCAGGGCTTATACCGTGGGTTATGTCAGTGACGCGAAGTATAAGCCGGTTCCCGCCATCACCCTGAAGGGCCCGTGGGGCTGCCGACGGGGACGCCTCTGGAAGTGCGGGTGCTCGAGGGCTGTCTGATAGTGAGGATGAGAGCACCGGAACCGGAGCCGCACGCTGAACCGGAGGTGGTTGCCCAGTTGCGCAGAGCCTATAAAAAGCCCTCAGCGCGCAGGCAGCGACAGATTGCGGAGTTTATCAGCGCAGTCAGCACGCCGCAGAAGCGGTCACCGCCACCGGGCACGGAGGAGTGACGGAAGGTCTATCCGGATAAGTGACGGCTCAGGAAGGAAGATCCCGGCCATTAAGGGCTGGGATCTTTATTATTAATAATCAGAATGATAAGTTATTTCGTATGCACTTCCGAGTTCTGTCTGGAGACGTTCAGCTAATTTATAGCCATTATCAATAAACATCCTCTCTTCTTCTTTTGTTGTGAAGCCTGACGATAATGGATCTTCATCATTTAATATAGAGTCATATTTTTCCGACCATTTATTAAGTTCTTCTTTCAACTCATATGAGAGAGGTAAATCTTCTGGATCAATATTCCCAACTTCACCAGGTGAATTATTCCATAAGGGGAAAGAGTAATAATCCGCCATTAACTTTATAAGTTTCATTTCAATCTCCCAGCAGGATTGGCTCCTACCACAAAGCCATTACTTGATACGGTGATAGCTAATCGATGCATTTCACCATTTATAACTGTTTCATAAATTGGACGACCTGTCCCTTTCCCTTGATAACCAACGACTTTACCTTCTGATATTGCTTTCATAACTACGCTGGGGATTTTTGCTTCTGAAACACCTATATTTGCAAAGTCCTTTTTATGCTCACCGATAATATGCTGCAATCCCGCCTTTGAGTTACCTTTCTCAAGGAAAACAATTTTTCCATTATTATTCTTAGCAGCACTGACAATATTTTCAGGTGTAAATTTAATACCCTGCGCGGTCATTTCCTTTAATAAGGATTTAGTAGTAAAACTATTTTTTGCTATCAGAAAAAGATCTTTACCCAGCATTCCTATTGACGCAACTGCTGCCTGATTTTCCGGATCTGACGCGAACACCGCAAACTTCGTCCAGCCAGGACTATTTTGATCTATTTTCGCCAGATCCTGGCCGTTCCACTGCTGAACGTAGGCTTTAGCTTCATCGCTGGTCATCACATCGACACCGGGAAGATTACCCAGCCAGCCCGGACGATTCGCCATATCCGAACCACCCTGGGCAACGTCTTTATCCCAGACCTGTACCCCAACCGGATCGTTTTTCAGCTTCTGGTCGGTTTCCGCACTTTGCTTATCGCTGACCTGCTTCCATTTATCTATAACTGCCTGGCAGTCACCGCCAGATTTACGGCACTCTGACAATTCTTTGTCGAAGGCAAGTGACTGTGTAGCGCTCAGCGAGTTATTCTCAACCGCATTCTTACCTGCCAGCGCGCCCGTCGCCGCACCCGCCGTGCTCCCGCTGCTCACACCCGCAGCGATTCCCGATGCCAGCGTCGCCAGCGCGCTCAGGTTCGCCTTCTGCTCCGGGCTCAGTTTATCACTGTCTGCCGTGCCGTAAAGCGCCAGTGCGATGGCCGGCGTCGCCAGTTCCCCCGTTACCGCACCGGTGGCGCCTGCGGCTGCACTGCCCCCGCTCAGCTCAGCGACCACGCCGCCCAGCAGCGCGTGCGCCATCAGGTTATTCAGTTTCTGTGTGTCTGTCAGTTCACCGTAGGGCGCATTACCGGTGGTCAGTTCCTTGACCTTCGCGGCCAGATAAGGCGCAGCGCCCTGCGCCAGGGCAGCCCTGATGTCGCCGCCCGCCAGCGCCTGCAAAGCATTAACCACCGCATTCACGCCGGTGCGCACGCTTCCGCCCATGTCCGCGCCCTGACGGACAATCGCCTGGTCGTAGGCCAGTTGCCAGGCCTTGTTGACCACCGCCTGCCTGCTGTTGTCGACATTCGGATCCTTTTCATGCGCCTTATCCAGCATTGCGCTGGCCTGCGCTTCCAGCGCAGTACGCGTATCCGTATCCGCCAGGCTGGCCGTGGCGGCGCGCGTGGCCCGGGCGGCTTCATGCGTGTTGTAAACGTCAAGCGCCTGGGTGGCAACGTCGTTGACCAGTTGCGCCTGCTGCAGGCGGCGCTGCTCTTTCTCTTTGTCGAAAATCGGGCTGATGCTGCCGTCGTTGGCATGGTCCGTGTCACGGCTCAGGCCGGACAGATCCTGCTGCTGCGCATCCCGGTTGCGGATAATGATATTGCCGTCGCTGACCGCCGCTTTTGTGCTGCCCTCAGCGTGCCCACTACCTCCGGCAGCACTGATTGGAAGTGCACTGACGTTGCTTAACAGATTGGAACCAATGGGGCCACCACTGTTGAAACCTGCGCTCTGATGCTCAGATTTATAGTCGGCCTGATTCTGAATATCGCTCCAGCCTAGGGTGCCGGTATCCAGAACATTGCGGTCTTTGTCCGCCGTGCTGGCAATGACAGCCCCGTCGAGCTGCGTGTGGTTCCCCACGGTGATCTGATAGCCACCTTTACCGGCAAACAATCCCGTCTGCTCTTTAACCGAGTCGAAATTGCTGTGGATTTTATCTTTGGATACGTTGACGTTTGCTGAACCGGTCATCGAACCAAACGTAAAGCTGCCACCCGCGCTGGCGCTCTGCTGTTTTGAGTCATAGCGGTCACTGTCCTGCTCACTGGCGAGCGTCAGGTTCCGTCCAACATCCGCCTTGATGGTTTCTCCGTTAACCTGAGCCCCTTTCAAAGTGGTGTCACGGCCACTCTTCAAATTGATCCCGCCGCCTGCATCCAGCGTAGTTTCGTTATGCGTCAGCGAGTTGCCGTTTTCACGGCCCTTACTGCTGTTGACGCTGGCAGAGACGGTAATGCCATAGCCGCCTGATCCGACACCGATACCAATGCCAACCGATCCGCCTTTACTGCTGTTTTTATTGTCGGTCTGTTGTGTATTTTGCGATGACAGCAGATTGATATCGCGGGCAGCGTCCAGCGTCATCTCCCCGCCCGCTTTCATCTGGGTACCGGCGAGCGTAATATCACCGCTCTGTTCGCCTTTGTTTTTACCGGTCGCCGTGATAGCGATATTTCTGCCTGCATTGAGTGTGCTTCCTTGCGCCTGACTGCTCTGGCTGTGAGACTCGCTTTTTGATGACTGGCTACCGTATGAGAGCGTGATACCAACGGTATTTTTCGCGCCCTGAGCCGCATTATCAGCCTTGGGATCAATCCCCGCCGCCGCATTTTTGGCGTTTGCCGCCTCGGTAAGAGCGCTGTCGTTCTCATAAGCCGCTGCGGCCTGCGCGCCGCTCAGCGCGGCTTTAGTTCCCTGCAGCGCACGGAGTCGTCCATCACCCTCTTTTCTTGCCTGCTGTGCCACGCTGACAGCCGTGTTCAGGGCGCTACCCACCGTACCCGACAGCGCCAGCGTAAAGCCACTCTGTTTAGACTCAAATGTTTCCGTGCGGTTATTGCGGTCGAAACCCGAGTCAATATCTACACTGTCGCCGCTCAGGTTAAGATCTTTACCGGCTATCAGATCCGCGCCGCCAATATGCAGTTTATTCCCTGCGGTGATGTTAACGTTCCCCTGGCTGCTGCCGATGGTGCTGAAGCTCTGGCTCTGAACGATCTCGTCTTCATTAACTTCATGACGCGTCGACTGTTTGCCGACCGTAAAGCCAATCCCCCCGCTGCCCATCAGGCCGCTCTTTTTCTTTTCTTCCAAGAGATAGTGATAACCGGTTTCGGTGGCGGCAGAAATATCGACATTGTTTCCCGCCTGCAAATTCACATTCTGATCGGCAGCGATGGCTGATCCACTTACAGTGAGATCGTTTCCGGCATCAATCGTGACACTGTTGCCGCTTATCAGCGTGCCTTTTTCACGCGTCACACGATCGTCCTGCACTGTATGACTGCTTTTCTTACTCAGGAAACCTTTCTTCTGAGAACTTTCATCCAGATAACGTGATTCACGCTCCGTCGCACTATTGAGCGTGATGTCGTGTTTAGCCTGAAGGGCGATTGCCCCCTCCTCGCTATGCAGGGTACTGCCAGTCACTGTGATGTCACCCGTGCGGGCTATCGTTGTAATGCCATGCTGTGCACTGAGCGTACTGCCGATCACGTCTTCTTTTGAAGTCTCTTCTATACGCGTATGGTTTTTGTTACTCGACTGCTCATTATCGTAGGCATGTGTTGAGCTTCGGACCTCTTTGATGGTGACATTTTCCGCACCAATCCCAATGGCCCCTGCTTTACTGTCAATCTGCGCACCTTCGGCAAGCAGATCCTTGCCAGCAATGATCGTCACACCCTTATCGCCACCCAGTGTACTGAGGTAAAGCTGATCTTCTTCACGGCTGTTGCTGACAGAAGAAACCTTACCACTGGCTTCAAGATGGGTATTGTTAGTGGTTTTATCTGCCAGTAAACGGACATTGCCGCCCGCCTGAATCGCCGTTTGCCCGCCCGCCTGAGCCTGACTGCCCTGCAGCGTGATGTCTTTACCGGCTTTCATGACCAGATTGCCGCCCGCTTTCAGCTCACTGCCCTGGGCAAGCTGCCATTCACCGCTGACCTGCGCCATGCGCTGGCCAGCCTCTTCGGTTCCCGCACCACTGCGATTACCCATGGCCCCCGATATGACATCAATATTGGCTTTGTAGCTTGCCTTCGCAGCACTAATCTCCAGATTGTCACGCGCACTGAGCGCCAGGTTATCCGTTGCGCTAATCTTCGCGCCCTGCAGGCGAATATCATTACCGCTGAGGCTGATATCGCCCGCACTCATGCTGGCCTGTCGCAACGCATCCTGCAGATTGGTGCTCATGCTCAGGCTGTCTGCATGCACGTTGATGCTGTCTGCTTTGATATCGCCACTCTGATGAGAAAACGCTGAGGCATCAATGCTCAGGGCCTTGTCTGCCAGTAGATTACCCGCGTTGGTTACGCTGTTAGCAGAAAGCTGCAGATCGCCCCCTGCAATGAGGGCTCCGTCACCAGTCAGGCGCAGCGTGGACTGGGCCAGATAGACCTTCGGCACCCAAACCGTCTGCGGGCCGTTCTCGGTATTAACCGTTTCGCTTACCAGCCAGACAATATCCTGCTGTAATGAGGCGATCTGTTCCGGTGTTAACGCCACGCCGGGCACCAGACGGAAATCCTGCGCCACTTTCACACCGTTATTCATCAGCGCCTGGTACTGGGCCATTGCATCCTCACCGTGCACCGATTGACGGCCGGTCAGGCTCAGCACCTGATCCCGTACCAGCTTCTGCTCATAAAACCCGTCACCCAGACGCTTATGCACCGCCGCCGGATCATAACCCACGCGAGAAAGCAGATAATCGCTGCTGATAAACTGGGTCCGACTGGTAAAGCGCGCGTCGGTGACCACCAGGTAAGGGCTACCGCTTGCCGTGAACTGGCGGAACAGGCCGTTATTGGGAATGTTTGTTGCCACACTTGCCAGGTGCTGTCTGGCCGTGAAGGCCAGCTCCGCCGGAAGCAGCGGACGTCCTGGCAAAGAAGGCTGGCCTGTGGCGATCTGCCCACCAGGTTGCAGTTGGGTATCGGCATGTTGTCCGCTTGCGCCATTCACGCTAAACGCCAGGGGGTTACGCTCCCATTCTGCGCGCTCCGCGTCCACGGCCTTTAGCGCCGCTTCAACGCTGCTGATTTGCGCCTGATTGACAGTGGTATTCGAGATACTGGTCCCGGTGATGCTCACCCGGCCATTACCAGAGATAATGCCATCAATGGTTTGTAGCGCCGTGGTGCCATCATAGTGTGAGGTGGGATACCAGTGATTTGTGTCTCTGTCATAGTGGTCCACGAGGGTTTCAATGCGATGTTCGTTAACCGAGTAACCTCGGTTATCCACGCTACCGCCACCGTCAATCCCCAGATTGCCGTTCGCTGTGATAACACTCGCATCGTTGAGCAACTGACTGCCAACATGCAGAGCCATATTGCCCCCGGCCAACATACGCGCGCCTGTGCCTTCGGATATAAGGCGATCACGCGTTAAAGAGCCGGTTACCGTGCGCTCGCGTAAATTATTGTAGTCATTGACATTAGGCGCAGTGAAGATATCAATATGTTTATTGGGATCCCACGTTAATACCTGCGTCCTGTCATGCTCCCAATGGAAACCGTTTTGATAGGGAGTGGGGATGACCGCAAGCTGATTCTCTCCGCGCGTTTCGTAAAATGTCATGGCGTAGCTACCGTCGCCGTTCGGTCTGAGCGCCAGGTAATTGACCCACAGGTCGATCAGTTGACCGGTGTTGTCTTTGACCCGCACCTGCGCGCGCTTACCGGCCTCATCAATAGCCATTAGGGTGCCATAACGATTGTTTTGCGCCTCAGCACCATTGCCAAAAGTCAGCTGTTGGGTGGTCGGTGCCAGCGTATTTTTATCGTTGTTGACCCACATTCCATAGGATCGCCAGTAATAGTTATAGCGATGCCATTTATACGACTCGGACTCTGCATCACGGGCGATATTTAATCCGATGCGCTGATTGATTAAACGCTGTGCGTTTACCGTGAGATCACCGCTGGCCTCAATGGCACTTGCCCGGTTTTCAATCAGGTCGTTACTGCCCAGTTGCATATTGCCACTGCTGAACAGCAACGCCCCGTCACGGTTCGTCAGCCGCTCGTTGCCGCGCAGGTTAAGCGACTGGGTCGCCGCGATAACCCCACCCGTGCCGTAGTTATCAATAATGCGGGCGTTAACGGTGATGTTGTCGCCCATCACCGCCGTGGGGTTGTCCAGCGTGTCAACGTTAAGCGTCATCGTGTCAGCTTCAACACGGCCACGGTTGGTGAATTGCCCTGTTGTAATCTGCATGATTTTACTGACCAGCGTGCCTGGGTTAGTAAAATGCGCACTGGTAAGGTTCAGGTTCCCAGGCAACAGCCAGTCATTCAGGTTGGTAAACATGCCCGCGACCGACATCGTGAGCGTGCCATTACTGGTTAGAATATCACTGGCCCGCTGGACATAATCCTGCTGTACGCCCAACGTAAAGTCCTGCTGGCTTTGCAGTTTTCCGCCCTGGTTGTCCAGCGTACGCGCATTAACCGCCATCGTTGCACCACTCTGCACAACGCCGTTCTGGTTTAGTAGAGCTAATGAAGGCGCGGAGAAAGCGAGCCGGGCAAAACGTGCATTACTGCCATTGTTAATATTGAGTGGCCCATTTGCTACGATGCTGCCCTGGCGGTTATCCAGCAGTGACAGCCCTGCCAGCGTCATCGCCCCCGCACTTTGCAGTCGACCTGTGCTGTTATTCAACTCGTTGGCCGAGATGCCCGTGCGCGTGGTGCCCAGAATCAGGCCGCCATCGTGGTTATCCAGTGTGCTGCCCTGCACATCCAGCGCCCCTTGGCTGCTGATTGTTCCCCGGCTGGCATTGGTGATTTGCGCCGCCGTAATGATCATATCCTGGGTCGAAACTAACTGGCCGCCCTGGTTATTGACCACGTTACCGTTCAGCGTCAGGCCGCGGCCGCTATGAATTTTGCCCTGTTGGTTATTCAGCGTATCAATACGATAAATGCCGGTTCCCTGGCTTATCAGAGTGCCCGCCGCGTTATCAAGTTGCGCCGCGGTGACGCCAAGATCGTCAAGACTACTGATCGTGCCTTGCTGATTATTGATATGACTGGCGCTGACCTGCTGGACGCCATTGCTGCGTAACGCGCCGCCCTGGTTGCTGAGCTCACCTGTCAGATTGAGCGTTAACTGCTGCTGGCTGGTGATCGAACCCGCATCGTTTTGCAATGAGCGGGCTGCAAGCGTCAGGCTTTCTCCGCTCTGCACTTTGCCCTGTTGATTTTTAAGCGTGTCATCGAGAAGAAGATGAAGCTGTTTCTGACTGTAAAGCAGGCCATTCTGGGTATTGTCCAGCATCTGTGCCGCAAGGTTTAACGCTTCGCCCGCCAGCCACTGACCACCAGCATTGTTAATGGCACCCGTGCTCGCCCCGTTATCATCGCCGCGTGCATCCAGCTGCGTTTGGGCGCTGATTTTACCCGCGCGATTGTCGATTCCTTGCGTCACTCTCATCGTCAACGCAGCAGCAGCCTGCAGCAGCCCCTGTTGGTTATTCAGCGCAGCCGCGTTAAGCCATGCCGACTGCTCGCTTTGCACGCTGCCCAGCGTATTAGCGAAATGACCTGTGGTGGCGCGCCATTCTCCCTGGCTTCCCATCCAGCCTTGCTCGTTTGCAATATTCCCCGCCGTCAGTTTCTGAGATAGCTGGCTGAAAATACGCCCATTACTGTTGTCCAGTTGGCCACTGAACTGCATCTCAAGGCCGCCAAGGGAATTGATTTTGCCGCCAGCATTGGTGAGACTGCCTGCGCGCAGGACCGTTTGACCACCGCCCGTGATTTGACCGTCCTGATTATTGACGTCAGCGGCCAGATCAAACGAGAGAGCATCCTGTCCCAGCACAATGCCCTGCGCGCGGTTGGTCAGTCGCCCACCCGTGACTGACAGGTTGTTTCCACTCTGCAACGAACCGCCATCATTATTAAATAAGCTGGTTGTGGCACCTTGCCACGTCAGGTCTTTCTGCGCAGTCAGTTTGCCGCCCTGGTTGATAACATTCCCGGCACTGTCTAACCGCAGCGCGCCACCAGACTGAAGCCTGCCGTTTGTGTTATCAAAATCGTGCGTGGCGGCAATAACAGCTTTACCGCCTTGTGCCGTGCCCTGCTGATTTTTCCAGTTGCCCTGGGTACTGGCATCAAGTGTCTCACCCGCTTCAAGCAAACCGAGAGTGTTATCCAGAGCCTGCTGTGCCCGCACGTGCAGGCCGTTATCCGCAATGATTTTTCCTTGCGTGTTATCGAGTTGACCGGCGGTGAGATCGAGATCGGCCGCGCTGATGCCGCCGTTCAGATTATTCAGCATACCTTCGGTAGAAAGGTTGAGCATCTGGCCGGCTGCCAACAGTCCCTGCGCGTTATCGAGCCCGTTTTTCGCATCAAGGATCACCGACCGACCGCCAATGACTTTCCCTTTGTCATTTGACAGGTTCTGTACACCTAACGTCAGCGCGCTGCCGCTGATTTCACCCGCAGCGTTATTCACTTCACCACTCGCTTTAAGCACGAGCAGATCGCCAGACAGCAACTTGCCTTGGGTGTTGTTGAGATTTCTCGCAGATAGCTTTAACTGGGTTTCGCTCTGTACCGTGCCGCCCTGGTTGTTCCAGCTCCCCTCGGTATGAACGTCTGCATTCTGCCCGGCGGCGATAAGGCCCTGGTGATTGTCGAGACTCTGCTGTGCGTCAAGCGCCAGGCCCTGCTGACTCAGGATCTGACCTTGTGCATTATCAAGCTGTTGAGCGGTGATTTTTACTGCCTCACCATTAAGCACACCGGCATGGTTAACCAGCGTCTCCGCCTGCAGCGTGACGTTATTGCCCGCCAGGAGCCTGCCTTCGCTGTTATCGAGCGCGTGTTTAGCATCGACCTGCAGAGAGAGCATACTTTTAACCGAACCACCGAGATTGGTGAGGCTTCCGGTGCTCAACGCCATATTCCCGTTACTGCCCAGTTCACCCGCACGGTTGTCGATCAGCCCTGTCACATGCCACTGCTGATCGCTTCCGTCGAGTGCAACCAGTCTGCCGTTCTGGTTAGTCAGCGCGCCCGCATTCAGGTTAAGGCGCTGTGCCTCTATCGTACCGCCGGTATTATCAAGCTGGTTTTGCAGCGTAAAACGGTTATCTCCGGTGCCCGTCTGCGACCAGACCGCCTGCTGATTAAACAGGTTGTCTGCATTAACGTCCCAGTTACCAGCCTTAATCTCTGCCTGTCGCGCATCCACGTCGCCCGTGCTGCTGATGTGCAAGTTCTGGCTGTCGACCCTGGTTTTATTTAACCCAACCCCTTCTTTCTGGGCGGTGACTGTTGTCTGTTTCGCAGCCAGCTGTCCTTCACTAAGATCAACGCGTTTACCAGACAGGGTGACATTCTTTTTGCTCAACAGGCTACCTGTTGAGCGAACAGTTTCCTGGCTGCTCAGCGAGAGGTCGGCTTCGCGGTTGAGCATGCTGTTTACATCACTGCCCGCCAGCAGATGACCGCTGTTTTCAATCCCGCTAGCGGCAGTTAGCTGAACATCGCCAGCGGCCGCCATCGTCCCGGACTGCTTAATCTCTCCAGTGCGGCTCTGTACGTTGAGTGTGCCACCGCTGTGAAGTTTGCCCGCATGTTCGATATTGTCTTTGGCGATCAGGGTGACGGACTCACCCGCCTGTGTCACAGCCTCTTGCTTGCCCGATTGCCACACCAGACGGCCTTCGCTACTGACGGTAAGGGTTTTTCCGGCCTGTAACTGCCCGCCTTGATTACGCACACCAACGCCGGCTTCGGTGCCGATCATACGAATCTGGCCGCTGTACATTCCCCCCATATCGCCCATGTCTATCGCTAACTCAGGCTTAGCGCCATCCTGGCCGGAGGAAGGCGTCACGGTGTTGCCATCCGCGCTGACAGTGTTTTTTCCCGCGACGACGTTGATCTTCTCTTTCGCCCAGACGCCCGCATTAACTTCCACGGCGCGCGCAAGCACATCAACGTATTCGGTGTCATGCCGCGAGTCGCCATTTAGGCCCCCGCCTTCAATGCGCACGACACCGCGCTCAACCTGATAACCTGCAATACTGCCGTCGGCATTGAGCTGCGGTTTACCGGTGGTAAGCGTCATTCTGCCTGCGTTGATGGTGCCACAGCCATTACAAACAATACCTGAAGGGTTGGCGACGATAACCTGCGCACGGCCACCAGCTACTTCCATATAGCCCCGAAGCTGGCTGGGATTGTTACTGTTAACTTCGTTCAGAATGACCCGGGCGGCCGCACCATTGGGATTGATATTGGGATTGCCCTGAATCATGCCCGCCATTTGCGTAGAGGTCATGACCGCAGAGTTATTAAGAATGGCGCCTTTTTGGTCAACGTCGAACTGGCTGTACTGGTTATGGGAAACGCCCGCCTGATTTGGCGCGGTGATGTTAACCTGTGGGAGGCCATTTTGCGTATTGATCACCTCAGGGCGCAGAGCTGCTGCGGCATTGCCATCTGCAACGATACCGTCAGCAAGTGCCTGACCGTTAAACAGCATCAGACTTATGAGCCATCCAGAACGACGCAGTGTTACCCAGACGCGCGCGGCTCCCGTCCCACGCGTCTGGCCCGGTTCATTACTGCAGCTACGGGCCAGTTCAGAAACAACGCGAAGTTCACCGTGCGTACGGCTGAAGATCAGGCGGTAACAATGTTTGTTCATATAATTTGGCTTCTCAAATCCATGAGGTCTGAATCGTGGTCATAATGGGGCAAGGCATCATAGTTCGACGTTAATGCTGAATCCTGCTGTCGCACCTGAGGTATGAAAACTGTCGGGTTTCATCAGCGGAATGCCAGCAAACAGGTCGTAACTTACGCGCCTTATCAGTGTGCCTCTGATGCCCGCTGCGGCGCCCACCAGTTGATGTCCAACCAAATAACGCGTGCCTGGCCCATCAACGCGACCGTAATCCGCTGCAAGATAAAATTCATGGCCACTGGTAAAAACGTTCCAACCCAACTCATTTCGCCAGATAAGGCCTTTTTCCCCAGACAGCATCTGCTCGCCGTCAAAACCGCGAACCGAATAACGCCCGGCAATTGCCAGCCTTTCCTGAGGCGTGAGCGCACTACTACTCCACTGCCCACGCAGCGTGGTGTAATAGCGTAACGGCTGATTTAGCAGCGAGAAGGGTTGGTTAAGGCCAATGTCCCCAAATAACATGCCCGCACGTGCGCTACCGCTTTGAGTCGCCTCTTCTGGTGCCGGTGTTGCCCCCCAGGCACCGGTGCCGTGCCGCCAGTTGATACTGCCATCCAGCGTGGCACTGCCCAGATAAGTGCGCTGGCTTAATCCCAGCTCCCAACCGGCTGTTCGCCGCCGCTGTTGATCAATATCAATATCATTAACGGCGTTTGAGGAACGACGGCGATAAGTGCGTACATTGAGCGTGGTTTTATTGGACTGGTCGCGGTACAGCAGTCTTGATATCGTCAATACGACGCTTTCACTTTTACCGTCATAGCTCAGGATTTCGTTCGCGTTAGGGATATTCTGGTGATAGGTGTAATCGTTATAGTTTGCCGAGAACGCCCAGTAGCCAACGGGGAAAAAGTAATTCACCGCCTGGGAATGGTTACCAAAGGGTCCCTGCTCGAACATATTTTTTCCGAAGCTGGCATAAAACAGATCGTTCTGGGCCAGAGGGGAATCGACGGCCAGGGTAGCCGTTCCCAAATAGCGGCCGGTGCTTTCAGAACCGCTGTCATCAAGCCCGATGTTCAGCCGGACGGGACGCGATTCCTGCCAGTTCACCACGAGATCACTGGTGGATTCCTGTTCGCCGGGGACAATTTTGATATCCGCTGCCGCACTGGGAACACGCTTGAAATTCTCGAGTCCCTGCTCGACATCACGCAGATTGAGGATGTCACCGCGAGAAGCGGGCACGGCATTCCATAACCGACCGCGCCATGATACGTCCTTGTTGAAGCGAACGTTTGCCACTCTGCCCGGCTGGATCGTGAGCGTCAGTGTGCCTTTGGTCAGATCCTGCTCCTGAGCCATGACGCGCGTGGTGACATAGCCTTTAGCCAGGATCGCATTTTGGACTTTTTTGATTACCAGCATAATGCCCTGCCCGCCCAGGCAGCGCCCTCTGGCGTCAGCTACGGCATTCAAGGCCCATTGAAATTGTTGTGATGCATCCCCCTGTAGCGCAATAGTGCTAATGACAAAGCAGGGGTTTTCATCAGAGGGGTAATCCGGCAGGGCAGCGTCAGGACGCTCAAGACGAATATCCGCACGCGGCGCATTTTGCTCACGCAGAATACGCGCACGTTCCAGCTGGCGCTGTTGCTCATTTGCGTCGATACCCGTAGCCGTATTTAAGACTTCGCCATCTGCCGCTGAAACAGGCAAAGGTAAGAGTGCTCCTGTCAAAAACAACAGCGCGGGCACACCGCCCATAAAACCACAGGCAATGAGAAAAGTCCTTTTAACGTTAACTTTCATTCTGTAAATCGTAATGATATGTAACAAAGGCACGCATTATTCATGCCGTAAAATTAAAAAACAAGCCATGAGTTAAGAGTTATTGATGAGTGAATCCCGCCAGACTGGGTTTTCAGGGCGATCTGCAGGAACATTCAGAGTGATCCATTGCCTACATCAAAAAATTAAATTATCTTTTATTTACATTGAGTTATCTTGATTTTTCACATAATTTCCAGTCCACAAAAGATCCAGAAAATTGAGTTCATGTATGAGGTAGCTTACCGATTCAGACGCGTGCCTTATTTTTTTCTAATGTAAAACAGACGTAAATCCTGCCTTAACTCTGTTTTAACGAAGATTAAAAATGCCAGCGATCTGTTCAGATCCTAGCCGTAATAACCGAGTCGCCCATTACGCAAAGATTTGATAGGAAATATTCTTTTTACCCTGCATGGCAAAATAAATCTGTTCGCCTCAGGTGATCGTTCTGCTGTATAAAAAGTTTATCGGAAAAACAGATTGCTCTGTTTAGCTTTAGCCTGGCACCGTTTAAAAGAGACTGTATTTAACTGACAATACAGGATAACACGAGGCGTTTTTTTAATTTTCACTTTGTTAATAAATAAGGGTAATTAGCGAGAAGCAAATCAACATGACGATTGTCCCTTAATCATCACCTGCGGATAATTTATAACTTTCGCCGTGATAACTCACCCAAGTCGCACTAAAATATTTCCTGCCCCCTAAAACTTATTTACCCAGCCTTGCCTCCGTGCAATAAGCACATTCACGTGACCGTTTAAAAGGGCAACCACGTGATGAGACCAATGTTAGTGCGGACATGGAGAGCCCTTCCGGGCACGCGATTTCACTGTACCTGTTTCCTGATACAGCTACTGCGCGAATGCGAGGAACACAGGGTGAAAAAGGCAGACATCATTTTTACGCCTTCTTCTACATTCAGAATGTGACAGCCATTTCAGGAATGGCATAGCAATATTTTCCATGGCTTTATTAACAGTATGTACTTATTTATCCACCAGCCCTATGATTTGGCTGTGTCACCTGGACACGGTGGAGGTCGATATGAGAAATTTCGGTTTCGTCGTTCTTGGTTTGGTTGGTTTCTCTGCATTCAGCGTTGCTTTTTGCACACTTTGCTTAACCACTGCCGGTGTGTTGCATTAATCGTACCTGAAATCGTACCTGAATCCCCCCGACATGGCCCTTGTGGCCATTTTATTTTTTAAATGTTTAACGTTAACGCCATCACCTTGCCTTCTTCGCTTGCTAAAATTGTCATAATAAAACGCCCCTTTGCAGGACACTTAGCGACAGCATGTTGGAGACAAAATTAAATGCTGTCTTTTTTTAGGGTCAAATGCGGCTGATTATGCTTGTGGCCTTTGCCGCGCGTGTTCCTTCTGCTAACGTTGTTATGAAAATGACAATTTCAGACAAGGCAAGCTATGAATCAGTATGACAACCTCTGGAATGCTATCGAGACGCGCGTTAAGCAGAATAATGATGCCACGACGCTGGATATGGGCAATTCCGAAAATGTTTTTGTGAATCAAATCAGGCAACGAACAGCACAGATTTTCATTCTTGAAATCATTCTGGACAAGCATCGCAAACAATTTGGTACGCGCTATTTTCCCTTGTCGGGAGATGAAGCGCTTTATCATCTGATCTTCACGCGTACAAACTGGTTACCCGCGCAAATCAGAACGCTTTCGCTTTCCGATGCCCTGTTTGTTATTGCTGAGCTGTTTCGTGACGGTAATCTTCAGGAAGGCGTAAAAAACTTTCTAGGCACCCAGGGGCTGCGCAATGTCTCCTATTCTGTAGATGAGTTCTCTGACAGAGACTGGGCACCAAAAGAAAATGAAGTTCATCTGTCGCTTCCCTGAGTGCAGATTTTACTGAAATAGCCGATGTAACGAATCGTCACTCGCCTGCAAAATGACCTCAGGCGAGTTAAGCATGAAAAATACTGGCTTATCTGTTCAGTCGATAAAGTTGGTAATTCTCTTCGTTATCCGCAGGCCGCTCCCCTTGCCAGACCAACGTCCCGTCGACAAACTCCTCAGGATGTCTTTTATCATGTTGCAGGAGTAGCCAGTTACAGCGGTAGGCGCCTCTGTGCTTCCCTTCTCGCAGCGTTACCAGCCCATCGTAATATTCCAGTAAAGCCCGTTGTGGTTCGCCAAGATGCCGGCTCGCGACACATTCATCCCTTGGCAACCATGCCCGCAGCGGGAGAAAAACATCAGAATAACGCTTGGTGTAATCCAGATACGGCATGCCCAGCGTCATGGCCAACACCCAGCACAGCGTGATGCAACTGGTAAAAATTGATAAGGGACTTTCCCGGCAGGTGCGATTCAAAAACACCAGCCCGCTCAGCAATAAAGTAGCCAGTAATGCTGCTGCAAACATCACTGATGAAATCTGAGGCGTAAATCCGGGCGCACCCTGTGCCACCCATTTATTCCACAGTGGCGCAGGCCAGCCGGTCATCAGGATGATACCCGCTCCCCACATCACCGTTGGAAGCAGGCAGAATAAGCCGAGTGCGCATGGCCGCAACTTTATCGTCCAGAGGGTTTTCTGCTGACAGGTACCTGCTGCCAGTATGGCCAACGGCAGAAGCAGCGGCATGGCGTAAAGCTCCCGCGCGTCAGATGCACTCGACAGAGTGACAAAACCGGCTAAAAAAAACGTTACCAGCACCATTGCGGATGCGCTGATGCCAGTTTTCCAACTGCGCCAGAGCCACCACGCAGCCATCGGCAATGCAGGAAAGGCATACCAGGGAAGCAGTTTAAAGTAAAAGAAGTGTTTCGCTTTAGGCCCGAGCTTAGCGGTACCGTCAAAACGGCCAAAATTATTGACCAGTAGCCAGGTTGAAAACAGCTTTTCAGAACGCATCCAGAGCGCATACAGCCACGGCACTACCAGCGGGCAAAAGACCAGAAACGCGATAGCACAAAAAACGATATAGCGTCTGCTACGAAACGCTGTATTCATCAAAGGTAACGTCAGCGCTGTCAGTCCCAATATGCCCGGGCCGAGAAGCCCTTTAGAGAGAAACATCACCGCTGCGCCAATGCCCAGTATCGCGCCACCCAGCACATGGCGGCGAATCCCCAAAATGAAACCATAAATGCCAATAGCGCCGCCTGCCAGCAACGCGGTATCGGTAATCATTTGGTGTGCCCGGACAGGAAAGCCCAAACAGGCAAACAGGATAAGCACCGCCCAACGGCCAGCCCCTTTGCCATAGAGCTCACGGGAAGTCATTGCGATAGCGTAACAGGCAAGACTAATAAACAGGCCCGTTGTCAGACGTGCCGCATCGGGCTCACCCAGGACCGGGCTGAACAGCCTGAGGAAGAAAGAGGCCACAACAAAGTAGAGCGGCGGCTTTTCCATAAAAGGTTCGCCGGCCAGGGTTGGCACAACCCAGTCCCCACTCTGGGCAATGTGGCGAATCAACCCAAAGGTATAGGCTTCGTCAGGCTTCCACGGTTCATGGCCCACCAGCCCCGGCAGCAGCCAGCAGGCGAAAATAACCAGGCATAGTAAGAGTGGGATTTGCTGTGACGCGGGTAAAAAAAGTCGATGACGGTAAGCGTACGTGTCACTTATGTGCATTGAAGTTCGCGGTAAATATGACTCCGGACCTGCCGCCCGCGGAACAGGAAAGACTCTCTGGAAGTTACGGGTATTCACGATTAACGCGCCTGCCTTGCCTGCTTTTTAAACTCTGAATTCGGCTATGTCTGTTGCGGTCTTTAAGGCACGGTTTTTCATAGCATTATGCCGTTTCAGCTTGCTCTCACCGTTATTCCTTCATTGACTTTCCCTACCCTGAATGCCGCATCACTTCCTATGCGTTTTAAGATGTGACAGATAGGTTAGACATGAGTATTCAGAAGGTGTGCCTTTAAACATCTGACAGCAAATAAGATAAGGAATGGGGAATAAACAGCGCATCAACGTATTCTGTATAGCGATAACGTCTCATTTGTAGAGAGTAGAAATGAATTTAGGGTCAGGCTGACGTTAATGCGCAGGGGGCCAAACACAACGGACCAATCTGGTTGCATACGCAACACGCACAGGCATTTGAGAGATAAAATGACCAGGTTAAGCCTTCAATTTCGCGCTGACAGGCATTTATGTCCGAAACGACTTAAAAAAACCTGTCAGGGTTCAGCACAGTATCTCTGTTTGTCGCCACATCCGGCCTTGAACCGGCCAGAGTCTCTCCCCTTCAGGTTCCTGTGCTCATGCCATCTCTACCGCTTAATGGACCTGACTGATTGTTTTTTTCCTCAGAGATTTGTTGCCTTGTGGCTCAGGATGGATAAGATCGGCTGACTTAAAACGGTGGTGATAATGATAAAGCTCTTCTCAAAATACTTCTCGGTTGGGATCCTCAACACATTGATTCACTGGGGCATATTCTCGATCCTTTATGCAACAGGCTCCTCACAAACCCTCGCGAATTTTGGGGCTTTTTGTGTTGCTGTAACGTTTTCATTCTTTGTAAATGCAAAGTGGACATTTAATGCAGAAGCATCAATGATTCGTTACATGATATATGTCCTGTTTATGGGATCCGTCGCCTCACTGGTGGGTTGGATTTCGGATAAAAGCATGCTTCAGCCGCTTTACACGCTGATCATCTTCTCTTTCATCAGCCTCATTTGTGGCTTTTTATATTCAAAGTACATCGTTTTCAGAGATGCCAGATGAAAATATCGCTGATTGTTCCTGTTCTTAATGAAGAAGACGCTATTCCCGTGTTTTATAAAACGGTGCGTGAATTTGAGGCGTTGAAACAGCACACCATTGAAATCGTTTTTATAAATGACGGCAGTAAAGATGCAACAGAATCTATTATCAATGCGCTTTCGGTTTCAGATCCTCTGGTCGTGCCGCTGTCCCTTACCCGCAACTTTGGTAAAGAACCTGCTCTTTTCGCGGGATTAGAGCATGCTACGGGTGATGCTGTTATCCCTATTGATGTTGATTTACAAGATCCCATCAACGTCATTCCCTTATTGATTGAAAAATGGCAGGCAGGTGCGGATATTGTTCTGGCTAAGCGCATCGACAGGTCTACTGATGGGCACCTGAAAAGGAAGACGGCGGAATGGTTTTACACCTTACATAATAAAATCAGTAACCCGAAAATTGAAGAAAATGTAGGTGACTTTCGCCTGATGTCACGGGACGTGGTTGAGAATATTAAGAAGATGCCAGAGCGGAACCTCTTCATGAAAGGGATTCTTTCATGGGTTGGCGGCAAGACGGAGGTAATTGAGTATGCCAGAGCCGAGCGTGTCGCTGGCGATTCAAAGTTTAATAGCTGGAAGCTGTGGAACCTGGCTCTTGAAGGCATAACCAGTTTCTCAACCTTTCCGCTACGTATGTGGACGTATATTGGCCTGCTCGTGGCGAGCTTCGCGTTTTTGTATGGCGCATGGATGATCGTGGATAAAATCTGGTTTGGCAACAGTGTTCCCGGTTACCCTTCGCTTTTAGTATCAATACTCTTTCTTGGTGGCGTTCAGCTCATTGGTATCGGTGTATTGGGCGAGTATATCGGAAGAATATACATAGAGAGTAAGAACCGACCACGTTACATCATTAAAAAGTGAGATGGAATTTCAAATGATTTGTAAAAATGATAAAAAAATGCTCGCCCTGTATGCAGGTTTGGCGTTGCTATTCATCTATCCTTTGATTCAGGCGGGCGTATTTTATCGGGACGATTTAGACAGAGCGATTACAGGCCAATATGGCTGGCGTGGACTAGGTCGGCCGATGGCCGATATCCTAATGAAAATATTATCCGCGAGCGGCCACTATAATCTTGATCTGTTCCCTTACACCATGATCGCATCATGTCTCTTCATCGGTGCCGCATCACTGATGTTGAGTAAGCACCTTGTCAAAATGGATGTCCCCAATGAAAAGCTGGTCGCAGCCCTTCTGATCTTCAACCCCTTTTTTTTGCAGAACATAGCTTATCGATACGATTCCCTGGGCATGTCCATCGCTTTTTTTCTTGCTGTGGCCGCTTATACCTACAGCAGCAGCAGTCAGATACGAGAATATTCAGTTAAAGTGATTGCAGGCGTATTATCACTTACGCTGTATCAGCCTTGTGCCAATATTTTCATCGCCTTACTTGCCATTGACATTGTCATTCTGGCTGTCAAAAGCGAATTAACTGTGGCTGGGATGTTTAAAACCATAGTGAATAAAGCATCATTATTTATTGGTTTTTTCCTGGTTTACATGCTTTTTTTTGCATCTAAAAAGAACTCCCGCGCAGAGCTTATTCACCCCAACCAAGAGGGGTTCGCGCATCTTTTGAACACAGTCGTTGCGCTAAAAGAATTAATCCTCTCCTACTTTTACGGTCCGGTTTATATTTACTTTCTTATTCCTGTCGTAATCGCATTTTTGCTGATGTTATATAAATTTCGGCAGCAAAAGAGCAAAAGCCTTGCTGTAATACTTTACTGCACAGTCGCATTTTTCATCTTCCTTGTGTCGCTTATGGGGCCCACCATTTTACTTGTGGATGCGCCTGTTGCCCCCCGCGCCATTGTTTCTTTTTCTACTTTGTTGGTCATGATTGCGGTTCCTGTTGTCTTTTTTTCGCCGCGTCTCAGATATATATCGCTCATCCCTGTCATTACCGCCATCGCATTTAGCGCTCAATTGAGCAGCGCGCTTAAGTCACAGCGGGAATATGAAGACCTTATCTTCAACATGGTTACTCGGGATCTTATCAATATAAAGAACATCCACTCAATAGGTACTGTGGGTCAAATCAACATTGATGAACGAGCAAAGCTTTTAATGGAAAATAAACCGCTGATAGGACATTTTCTTAGCCCTGCCTCTCAGTTTTTGGCCTCTTTCCAGCTAATCAATAAAGGGTTTACCCAAACCACGCATGGTTACGGCAATGAAGACGACAATCATCAACTGCTGCAGAAAATGCTGCAAAAGGGCATAAACCCTGTCATTGCCAATTCGGCGTACTCTCTCTACGTTGAGGACGGAACTGCCATTGTGAAGCTGGGGGGCGGTGCTCAGTAATGTTGGGTGGTTAATCCCTTCCCCATAGCCGATTAGGGCTGTGGGGAAGAACCGAGCGATGCTGTATCTGATATCCTGCAGGCGGCGCCGATCGTCATATTCGCCTTCGTGAATTCATCTTCACAGGTCAGGCACTTAATCCGATGGTCAATTCATGCCACTACCTCTCTGGAAGGCAGCATTTGAGATCGCGTACCTGCGGCAACGTTACCAGCCAAAGCCCTCAGCTCAGGCCTCACGACGCGTATTGATGAACGATTCGCCGGAAAGACACCTGTTCATCAGGACGCGCTCAGGTTGTTGATAAGATATGGCTAATATCGGGGTGTATGAGTCAGCAGGGAGCATTTTCTGTACTACATGAGATGGAAGGATGGGAAAGCACTGGTGTGATAATCGGGTATGCTCACCTGGCACCTAATCACTTAACCTCACATGCGAGACAAATTGACGCGATTTTTGGCAATCGTGTCCCAAATCTGTCCCACATTGAAAAACTAGCTTGATGAGAAAGGAGGTAACTCATTGAAATGTATTGGCGCCCTTCAGGATTCGAACCTGTGACCTACGGTTTAGAAGATAGTAGAGCGTAATTTAACACACTGATTCACAGCACAAAATCCATGCTCGCAACAGGCTTTGTGTCGTTGGATGTCATTGAGTGCACTTAACGGTAATTCGTGTTTTTCTTGTGACACCATAATTACGACACAGCAGCGCCACAAGAAAGATTCGAACCTTGATTCAAACTGGCAGCCAGTCCGCCTAATACACCGACAGGATTTCGTGCGTCACAACGCCTAGAATCCCCCCCTTCCAGTGAATCCCCATCAATCGTTTCGCCTTCCTCCGTGATGATTCCATGCCTAAAGTACTTCCCCACCATAGGATAGCCATTGACCTGCCAGGCTACCTTGTTGCCCGCAACTGGGGTGATAGAACTGTCTACCAGCGCAAACTCTCTCGGCGTTTCGATGCGGATAGTTGACGATGGCCGGTGAACCATCAGCTTGTTCATATCTATGCGACACTCGACGAAGTCAGCCGCCAGTTAAGGAAATCCCATATCAATACTCCCCATAGTGGTAGAAACGCTGCCATAGCTTGTTCTTGCCCTCTTCCGGCGACTGATCGCGAAACGTCTTCACGTTCTGCGCTATCCATTCATTGGCCTGCCTGTGGCTCATCTCCAAGTTGCGCTTTGCGAGCTCAGCAACGAAGTCAGATGTGGACACCGTGACGCCGTACTTCGCGCTGCACCGCATAGCCTCATGGAATGAAACCCATATGTCGCCGTAACATGGCATGACGGTAGCTCCGACAAAAACTGTATGTATAAACAGTGATATTCAAAGGTATGTATGATCAGGTGGATTTTATGAAAGGACCGGCAACTCCATGATTGCCGAATTTTTATTTTTAGTCTTGACTGTCAGCGCGCATACTTCACACGCATTTCCATGAATGGTTTTTCGATAAAGCTGTACGTCATGGAGGAAACGACCAGCACTACAGGGAGCAGGATTGTTAAGCTGTAAATAATCACGTCAATTGCGAAATGACCCGTGATGCTTAAAAATCCGATATTTTTAATCAGAATTTCAAGAATCAGAGCATGTAAGAGATAGATTGAAAATGACATTTCCCCTAGCCTTGAAAATAATTTATCTGCTATCTGTGGGAGTGTTACGTTCAAATACTGGTAGCCGAGTATCATCATTGAAAATACTATAGCTTCGGATGGGAAGGTCAGTATGTTTTTGAAAAATTCATTGTCCTGATAGTAATAACTTAGCGAAAACATCAGAGACAGGGACAAAGCAAACAACAATAAAGCATATTTTTTAACCACCTCTGTTTTCTTTAAAGCAATGCATGCTGCCAGCATTCCAATAAGGAACTGACTCATTCGCCCAATAATTGAATGGTACATCAGCCAGTAGCAGTCACCTTTGAAAAGGAATATGCCAAGATTTATCATGATGAACGTCGCCAGAAGTCCAATAAGATACCCAGGACCTTTTCTCATAAATATGCCGTAAATAAGCGGGAATATAAGATAAAACTGAAACTCAACTGCAACTGTCCACCATGCTCCAACGGGGAAAACGGACTGCCCAAAGCCAGAGAGCTCATCACCAAAATTAAGCTGAAGAAATAGCAGATTTAGTATGGGTAGAGGGTGATCGGTGTAGTACTCTTTCCCTACCGCGAGAAAGGTAAAGAACACCACCGTGAGGAGGGGAAAAATTCTCAGGAGGCGATTATATATAAATTTGTGGTATATAATCCCTTGTTTGTATCTGTCAAGAATCTGAACAAACAAGAAGCCAGTTAAAACCAGAAAAAGTGATACGCCGATATGACCGGACTGTATTATCGCGGTGAGAAACTTTGTGGTGTGAGGCCCCTGTGGACCGCCTGCCATGTCCCAGACATGCTTAAAAATAACTAACATAGCGGCAAAAAAGCGAAGGTGATCTAACCTGCTCCAGTAAATACCGGCATTCTTTGATTGCATTTTAAAATTTCATTTAGGGTTAAAAGAAACTTAAATAATCCTACAGTCTATCACCTTCCACCACAACTATAACCAGCACAAAAACTTATGATTTTGTGCTCATGTCGTCTTTCTCTGACGGGCTTACCTAAGAAACCTGCATCTTACCATTTTCAGTGAAATAATTTTTCGTGACGTTATTGGCCCATGTGTTTGCAACCTGCATGAACCCACCATTTAAGCAGGGATATCCGTAGGTGTTGTTATAGGCGTTACTCACTTTATCTGATGTCGTTCCGAGTCCGTTCTCTTCGAGATAGCCGCCATTCAGAGACCAGAAGCCATTTCTGTTGTCATGAGATTTGCAGGTGTGCGCCCACATTGAGCTGTTTCCAATGCTGACAAAACCGGAATTATGATTTCCATATGATTCTGCATATTCGCATTCCATCATGCCTGAGGATTCCACACAAAAACCATGATCCAGATCAGATGTAAGATGTGAGGCATAAGATGACTTCGCATAATTGGCGCGAATAGATCCACCGTAACTGTGGTATTCGCAGTCACCGGTGTGTCTGGCTATGGTGTAATCTACATAAATGTTCCCGCCGAACATAGCCCGGTAGCCGTAATACATATTTTCTGTCACAACACCAGGCCCACACGTTACATGCGAACCGGCCCCCTGCGAGATTATACCTGAGCCATAGCACTGATCATTCCAGATGCCATAGGAAACGAACGGACCACTACCTAAAATATAAAACCCGTTAAGCTAGCCGAAACCATTGCCCATATTAAAAAGGAATCATTACCGTTATTTTTGCAGTCAACCTGTAGCGTGCATTTTGAATAATCTGACTCATTACCAACAATAATAAGGCGGGACCAGTCTTTTACTGCTGATTTAATGTTGCGTATTGAGTAAGTACCATCAGATACCGCTATCTTTAGCCACGCATCACTGTAAATTTGCTTCTGTGATGCCCAGTCCTGGGCGGCTCGAATTGTGGGGAATACGCCTGGAACCATGAGGCATAGCGTAACATGACGTAGCACCCTGGCCGACGGTTAATATGAGCCACAATAATAAAGCACGCCGGGGCCGTCACTCCCTATCATTCCTTTAATGCACGCTGCATCAGTAACGAGATAGGTTCCCGCGGAGAGTTACCGGCGCGCAGAACAGGTGGAGACAGCGGCAAGTAAATGGTGCTTCGCTCAGCCTGTATTGATTATGTTCGCAATCCATCACAGAATCGCCCGGCGAGCATGGGTGATGGCACAAACGAACGTCCATCATGTCGATCTCCCTCAGAGGCGGGGTATGGCACTTTCATTTCTTTACCCCGAATGGCTAAAGAGTTAGGAGATCGCTTAACACAGCGGAAAAAAAGCAAGCGCAGGAGCTGCACGACCGGTTGAAGGCGGAGGCGTGGCGTAGCGGGTCGAGGAGTTAGGCGACCTGCCTGTCAGGTCTTTCGAAGAGGCTTGCATGAGCTGGCTGGATGGGAAAGAGCACAAGCGAAGCCTGTACGACGACAAGGTAAAGATTGAGTTTTTCCTAGAGCATTTCTCCGGGCGGGATATTTCCTCTATTACTGGCGAGGAGGTGCAGAAGATTGTTGGCAGGATGCTCAACCGCAACCACCGCCGGAAATGGGAGATACAGCGCGATGCAGCCATAAGGGACAGCAAGCCCGTACCTGAATACAAAGACCGTCCAGTCAGCGCAGGAACTAAAAGCCATTACCTTTCTTTTATGCGATCACTTCTCCGTGCCGCGGCTAACGAATGGGGATGGATAAAGACAGCGCCGGTCATTAAGACCAAGAAGCCCGTAAGCAAAAGAATTCGCTGGCTGACCAGAGAGGAAGCAAACAGGCTCATCGACTGTATGCCAGACACCATCAGACCAGTGGTTGTGTTTGCGCTGTCCACCGGGTTGCGCCGTTCAAACATTTTGGATCTGGAATGGACTCAGGTTGATATGTAAAGGAAGGTAGCATGGATAAATCCGGAGAACGCCAAAGCGGGCAAGGCTATTGGCGTGGCGTTGAATGATACCGCATGCCGGGTGCTGAAGGAGCAGATAGGAAATCATTCACGATGGGTTTTCGTTCACACCAAAGAGGCAACCAGGCCAGACGGCACCAAAACGCCATCAGTCCGGAAAATGCGCTGTGATGATAACACGGCGTGGCGGATAGGACTCAAGCGGGCAGGCATTGAGGATTTCCGTTTTCATGACTTACGGCATACCTGGGCAAGCTGGCTTATTCAGGCAGGTGTTCCACTTTCTGCATTACAGGAAATGGGCGGATGGGAAAGCATAGAAATGGTACGCAGGTATGCACACCTGGCACCTAACCACCTGACCGAACATGCGCGCAAAATTGACTCACTTTTGGGTGATAACGACACAAATACGACACAAGGAGGAAATCAGGTAGGATTGAAGCTTGCTTAACTCATTGAAATATATTGGCGCGCCCTACAGGATTCGAACCTGTGACCTACGGCTTAGAAGGCCGGTGCTCTATCCAGCTGAGCTAAGGGCGCGGAGAGGTTGGGTCGAATTATACGGTTGAACGCTGTTACGTCAACG
>Ga0157367_1000279_pt1 | contig 26389 bp, 26 predicted proteins | sample AttbisABBM2_FD_113142 | JGI IMG/M metagenome (GOLD analysis project Ga0157367, IMG submission 113142) | Fungus gardens microbial communities from leaf cutter ant in Botucatu, State of São Paulo, Brazil - Atta bisphaerica ABBM2 | ecosystem: Host-associated > Fungi > Mycelium > Unclassified ... | reverse complement strand
GAAGAGCACAGAGTGATGCTGGAATTTATCAAGCCGGGAAAACCAACGCAGAACGCCTTTATCGAACGGTTTAACCGGACGTACCGAACAGAAATCCTGGATTTTTACCTGTTCAGAACGCTGGATGAAGCTCGGGAAATCACAAGTCGCTGGCTGATGGAATACAACAGCGAGCGGCCTCATGAATCCCTGAATAACCTGACGCCGGAGGAGTAACGGCTGATGGCCGAAAAACCGGAAACCTCAAAAAGTGCGTGGAACTAAAACGGGTGTGCTTACACAACGTAGTCTTTGGGCAGAGCCTCTATATCTAAGGACTCAATTCGTCTTCCTCCCTTTAGGCTGGCTAATTCAATTGAATTATCATAATTGGTTGTATAAAACCGCCGCCAAGGTAATGAACAAATTTTTTCATGTTCACTTCCTACTTCACGAAGTACAAAATTGTTCTTCAATAAGTTCAATAAATCAATATTATTTCCATGTTTAAGGTAAAATCTAGATGTAAACATTAAATCTTCATTTTCATTATCGAGCCCGGCGAGAACACTTATTTTTTTTGATAATTCTTTTGCAAGTGGAGGTTCAGTATCAATCGTATTTTTAGTTTTTCGTGAAAAACCAGCACCATTAAACAATATGGCTTTTCCTGTTTTTATTCTACGTAGCATTTCATAGGTATCTACGTTAGGAAGTTTTAATTTTGTAATATCCATTTTATTTAACATTTTCATATGTCCCAGAGAATAATACATCGATGCATTAGTATGATTAAACTATTGGTATACATCACGGCGATTATATTTTTGTCAATAAAATTAACCAAATTTTGTAGAATTGCAGCATAATTTAAAAAATTACACCTAATTACGAGGTTATATTTATATTCAAAGATTTATTTTAAGATTAATTGTTGCTTTATTTACCATTTTTATCAGTATTAAGTCCTTCCTGCACTTTACTGACCATTCTATGAACCATACGCTCCCTGGTTACCCCGCATCCTTCTAGATGTTTACATTTTCTTCTAACTTCATATAATAGGTGTTATATGAAGTTAGGATCCGCATGAGGATCCATGTATCATAGGATCCGGTATGAAGATCATACCGAGCATGAAGTTTTCAGGCCCGCGTGTCTAAATTTTCAGGCATCGCTACGCGAAATCTGCAGGGCATCTCCCCTGCTTCTCTGACAGAATTCACGTAGCGTTGTCTTCTGGAAGGTTAAAATTGGACGATTTCAGACCACATTTACCCGTATCCGGCCTTCAGCTGCCCGGCCAGGCTGACGTGATGGCGCAGCTCGAGGCGTTTGTCCGGGATCGGGAGGCTTTTTCTGACAATACCTGGCGCCAGCTGCTCAGCGTGATGCGTATCTGCGCGGGCTGGGCGAATGTACACGGCCGCACCTTTCTGCCCATGGCACCCGGCTGTCTGCGTGATTATCTCTTCTGGCTGCAGGAAAACGGGCGTGCATCTTCAACCATCAGTACACATCTGGCCCTGATCAGTATGTTACACCGTAACGCGGGCCTCACGCCCCCCGGTACCTCACCCGTGGCTTTCCGCGCCATGAAGAAAATCAACCGGACGGCCGTGACCGGAGGCGAGCGTACGGGACAGGCAATACCGTTTCGTCTGACCGACCTTCTCACGCTTGATGCACGGTGGTCGGGGTCAGATTCTCTGCAACAGAAGCGGGACCTTGCGTTTCTCCACGTGGGATATGCCACTCTGCTTCGTCTGAGCGAACTGGGACGTCTTCGCGTCCGTGATGTTTCGCATGCTGAAGACGGTAGGATTGTGCTGGACGTCGGCTGGACCAAGACAATTGTGATGACCGGGGGGCTTATCAAGGGGCTGGGTGCCCTTTCATCAAAACGCCTGAGCGAATGGCTGCATGACTCGGGCCTGATTAACGAGCCTGATGCCTTTATATTCTCATCTGTTCACCGTACCAACCGCGCAAAGATCAACGCGGAGAGGCCGCTTTCAACCCGGGCACTGGAAGATATTTTTGCCCGCGCCTGGCAGGAAGCTGGCCCGGGCAGGGATGCGCAACCCAATAAAAACCGTTACCGCGGTTGGTCGGGACACAGTACTCGCGTAGGGGCTGCCATCGATATGGCCACGAAAAAATACAGTACCGCACAGATTATGCAGGAAGGCACATGGAAAAAGGCTGAAACGGTGATGCGCTACATCCGGCACGTGGATGCTCATGCCGGTGCCATGGTGGATTTTATGGATGCGCATATCGCCAGGTGAAAGGTTATTTCATAAAAAACTTTCCGCCCTGTCAGCAGTGTGCATCCGCGGGCGTTTTCTCAGCAAATGAAACCAAAGCCCGGTGCCAGAGTGTCCTGACTTTCAGTGGGGGAGCTGATGTTAAAGCGGGCCTGAATTTAAAAAAGCTTTTCAGCAGAATTATCACTCTTCGTGCCGTCAGCTGTCATTACTCCGGTGCTGCTCCAGGTATGGCAGGGAGACTGCTGTGGCTGACAAATCCTTTTGAAAAGAATGTAATATAAAACAGGGCCGACAGCATGACAGGTAACGTCATTTACTGCATATCACAGAAACCCGGCAAGGGCCGGGAATGACAACGCCGGGGGCAGAACATGCCCTTCCCGGCGTCTGATAAGCTCTGTCAGTCAGGTCAGCGCCGTGTCCCTGGTATTTTTCAGGCGTAGTATTCAGGCGCTTTTTTAAATTCTGACCAAGCATCCGGGTCATGGCCAGTGACGACCATTGCGCCAGCCCGTTCGGCAACGGCACGCAGTTTTTGCACCGAACGCACCGAATCCACCGCTGACGCCAGGAAGCCAGGCAGAGCTTTCTGCTCCCAGTGGTCACGGGTATAGGCGGCATCAATGGTTAGCAAGAGCGGTTTGCTCCCGGGCAACTTCACCAGAAAAGACTGATGGCCGGGTGAATGCCCCGGGGAAAAGACAGTGGTCAGGGTCCCGTCTCCGTAGATGTCACAGAAGTCATCATCGGTGCCGTTCAGAAACTGCCACTCCAGACCGGGTCGATCATAATCCCTGCGGATATAGCCCCCGGCTGCGAACCAGTCAGGCGTGAAGGCATATTCATATTCCGTCCGCTGTACGATATGACGTGCATTCGGAAAGCGGCCAATGGCGCCGGTGTGGTCCAGATGCAGGTGAGACTGCACCACGTACTTTACATCTGCCGGATCAATACCAAGTGCTTTGACCTGTTCGACACAACCCTGATCTTTATCCATCACCGGCCAGTAAACATCGCAAATTCCACCCCAGTAGCCTCTGGGATCGGTTGCCACTTCCACGGCATTCCCACCGTCAATAATGGTATGGCCGTCAGGATGAGTAATCAGGAAAAAGGGGACGGGGATTTCATAGTCTGCTCCGGCGCCCTGATTCATCTTTATGTTGTGCACCTTACACTTAAGCGTACCGGACTGGAGCATGTAGAGACGTATATCTTTCATACTGAATATTCCTCTGGCAGTTAACGTGGTTAAAGGGGTTATATTTTTTAATTATTGAATTCAGAAGGCTTCACGGTAGAGATTCAGTGCATCATGTTCATGAACCTCCACAGGATTGTTGGTGAGAAGGCGCGTCTGCAGCATCGCGTCCGAAGCCAGACGCGGCAGGCTGTTTTCTGTTACCCCCACATCCCGCAGCCGGCGTGGTGCGCCGCTCTGCTCCATCAGGTGCAGCATGTGATCCACAAATGCGGCTGAGCGAGTGTCTGTGTCTCCCCCGCCAGGAATATCCAGCACATCAGCCAGTTCGGCATACAGTGACGCGGCAGCGCGGGCGTTGAAACGCAGCACCGGACCGAGCATCAGGGCGTTAGAAAGACCGTGAGCGACGTGATAATGCCCTCCCAGTGGATAAGCCAGCGCATGTACAGCGGCGACCGGTGAGTTGGAGAACGCCTGTCCGGCAAGTGTCGCCCCCAGCAGCATACCCTCGCGCGCGGCGCGGTGGCTTCCGTCCTGACAGGCCCGTATCAGATTCGCGCCCAGCAGGCGCAGAGCTTCACGGGCCAGGGCATCGGAAACGGGGTTTTTCTTGTGCCTGCTGGTATAGGCTTCAATGGCATGAACCATTGCATCAATACCGGTTGCGGCCGTGTGAATCTCAGGAAGCCCGAGCGTCAGTTCGGCATCGAGCAGCACAAAATCAGCGTAAAGCTGAGGGGAGACCGCGCCCATTTTGGTGGTTTCGCCCGTGGTGATAATGGCAATGTTGGTCACCTCTGAGCCGGTACCGGCCGTTGTCGGGATCAGCACCATGGGCAGACGGGAACCGGTGACCTTACCGATGCCGTACATCTCCGCAAGCGGCTGCCCGCTGTGCGCCAGCACTGCGGTGACTTTGGCAATATCGAGTGAAGATCCCCCACCGAGGCCGATGATAATATCGGCCCTGGCCTGCTGAGCGGCCGCCACGCACCGGTACACTATGGTTTCAGGCGGATCCGCCACGACCTCATCAAAAACGGTAACGCTGAAACCCGTCTCTTCCAGATTTTTGATAACAGGGGCAATCAGCCCCGCTTTGATTAATCCGGCATCGGTTATCAGTAACGCATTGCGCTGCGTAAATCGTGGTGCGAGGCTGGAGCCGAGTTGCTTTGCACCTCCCCACTTCATTTCGATGGCAGATACCGTACGGAACTCAAACGTATTGAAAGTCATACCGCCTCCCGGGGTCATATGGTTATGTCAGGCAATCTCTGAACACAGGTACTTAATTTCCAGATACTCATCAATGCCATGATGCGATCCTTCACGGCCAAGGCCGGACTGTTTTACGCCCCCAAAGGGGGCGACTTCGTTTGAAATCAGCCCGCTGTTGTGGCCCACCATCCCGTACTCCAGCGCTTCCGCCACGCGCCATGTCCGACGCACATTTTCAGTGTAAAAATAGGCGGCCAGACCGAACTCCGTGTCGTTTGCCATGGCAATTACTTCGTCCTCGGTCGTAAAGCGAAAAAGCGGCGCTACCGGACCAAAGGTTTCTTCACGGGCAATTTTCATCTGCTGCGTTGCTCCGGTCAGAACCGTAGGTTCGAAAAACGTGCCGCCCAGAGGATGGCGTTTCCCGCCCGTAATCAGCGATGCTCCTTTTTCCAGTGCATCGGCGATATGTTCTTCCACCTTAGTCACTGCACTGTCATCAATAAGCGGACCGATCGTTACGTCAGGCTGTTGCCCGTCACCCACTTTCAGGGCGGCCACCCGCTCAGCAAACCGGGTGGTAAACGTTTCATAGATACCGTCCTGAACATAGATGCGGTTGGAGCAGACACAGGTCTGACCGGCATTGCGGTATTTTGACGCCAGAGCCCCTTCAACAGCTGCGTTGACATCGGCGTCATCAAATACAATGAACGGGGCATTGCCACCGAGTTCGAGTGAAAGTTTTTTGATGGTGGGAGCAGACTGGGCCATCAGAATACGGCCAACCTCCGTTGATCCTGTAAATGAGAGCTTCCGGACAAGGGGACTGCCTGTCAGTACGCCCCCGATTTCTCTTGCATCACCGGTAATCACCTGAAAAACCCCTGCCGGAATGCCTGCCTGCATCGCCAGCCAGCCCAGCGCCAGCGCGGTGAGCGGGGTCTGTTCCGCCGGTTTAACTATCATGGTACAGCCTGCCGCGAGCGCCGGCGCCGCTTTACGGGTGATCATCGCGGCCGGAAAATTCCAGGGCGTAATCGCGGCACACACGCCTACCGGTTGCTTGATGACCACGATGCGCTTACTGGTGGCCGGTGCCGGAACCGTCTCGCCGTAAACACGTTTGGCTTCTTCAGCAAACCACTCAACAAAGGAGGCGGCGTAAAGTGCTTCACCCCGTGCTTCGGCCAGCGGTTTACCCTGCTCTGCGGTCATCAGCTGAGCGAGGTCATCTGCGTGAGCAACAATCAGATCAAACCAGCGGCGCAGAAGGGTCGTACGTTCTCTGGCCGCAAGACGACTCCAGCTTCCGAATGCTGTCTGAGCGGCTGTTACGGCTTTTTCCGTGTCCTGTGCTGACATTGCAGGCACAGAGGCGATGATGTTCCCGGTTGACGGGTTGTTCACTTCTATAACGCACCGGTTCTGAGCCTGAACCCACTCACCGTTAATGAGGCACTGTACCCGCAGCAGCGCAGGATCTTTGAGTTGGATCATTTACATCCTCCTTATGGTGGTTCAACATATTGAACTGGTATCAGCATGCTGAACTTGATGGGGGAGATTATGTCAGGGGATTTTTGGATAAAAAGCGATCAGCCACACAAAAAAACGGACACAGTGCCTGCACTGCGTCGCGCGGTCAGTATTATTGATTTGGTCGCCGCCTCCGGTGGCGTGATGTCGGCAACCGATATCACCCGCACGTTGTCTCTGCCAAAAAGCACCGTCCATGGACAGCTGCTTGCCCTTACGGACATGGGGCTGCTCGTAAAGGCAGCAGAAGGCACCTATCGTCTGGGACCTCACCTGATGCGCTGGGCTGAGGGATTCCTGTCGCAGATGGACATAGTTTCGTTGTTCCGTGACTATTTTTCCGCAGACCCGGCGCTGGCGGGTTACACCATTACCCTGACCGTGCTGGATCGCGATGAAGTGATATATGTCGGCTGCCGAGATTCAGAGAAAGCTCTGGGCCATACCTTTCGTATCGGCATGCGCCTGCCTGCCCCTTTCACCGCGACGGGTAAAATGCTGCTTTCAAAACTGCCTGAGACCGAACTCCGCGCGCTTTTTTCGGGTCACTTTCCTCCACCCATGACGGAGAACAGTGTGACCAGCCTGGAAGCCCTTAAGCAGGAATTGTCAGTGATACGCGAGCGCGGCTTTTCAACAGACAATGGTCAGGTGCATGCTGCAATGACCTGTGTGGGGGCCGCTGTTTACGACCATTCAGGTTGCGCTATAGCGGGGATTGCCACGAGCTTCCTGAGTAGTGAGGCAAAAACCGGATTGACAGAGATACTGGGTCAGAAAATCAGAGAAGCAGCCGCGGCGCTTTCGAAGCGTTGTGGTTACGGGCATGCTCCTGAGTATCTGAATAAGGATGCCTGAAGCACATTAATTTTTTCTAAGAAAGCCAGTTCAGACGGTTTCTCTGACCTGCACCCCATAGATAAAGACCTTGCGATGTCAGTAAAATCCGCTTATGGCACAATGCAGACTATTATCGAGCTAAGGTCCGCTATGAGCGAGAAACGAAATTTAGGATGATATGTTAGGTAACATAGACATGAAGATCTAAAAACGGATGCCACTTCCAGTGAAAGAAAACAATTGCCAGACCTGTACTCAGCCAATGAGTAAGACACCAGACACATTGAATTTTGACTGTGGCGGAGACTGTTTAAGTTGCATGGCCTGGCATGGCGATCCAGACGCATTGGAGGTGGTTGAAAGACTTACAGATGAAAAATTTGATGTTCGTGGACATCGATAGCTTTCATGTAAAGTTGAAAGTCAGCAATGAGCGAAAAGCGGACGTCAACATGATAGCGATAGGGACGTTTTGACACATTAAACATAACAACCCAGCCACGTATGAAATGAAAAAAACCGCCATCTTTCGTAGCGGGCTGAACAATGGAGTTAATGTTCATAATTATTTCTAAATGCCATGCCGAAACCAGCAGGAACGGCACACTTCAAGCCTGGCCAGGAAACCCAGGAATGGCAAAAAAAAGCCCCGTAAAACGGGGCTAAGCAAGACAGAGGCTCTCATAGTTCCCTGGTGTGGGGATAAATGGATTATCGGACATTCCCTGTAAAACATTAGCGCACCTACACAGAAACTTTCTACGTCGGCTCCTGCTTTGTAATCGGACTTATCATAACATCTCTTAGCCGTCCCCCCCTGATACGCCCTCAGCGCAATTCTGCGGCGAACGAAGTTTTTTAGGCGCCTTTTTCCAGCCACAATCCTGAAAATTGCCCCTGAAGATTACGGCGCATCTGAATTCTTATGCAGTGAGATTTACTCTCCACCGATAAGTGCTCGCAGATGTTGGAAACGTTCGCTTCTGGCACAAGGCGGACGCTAACATTTCTTTCTTTGTCCGCTATGAGCGAAAAGCGGACGTCAAAATGCATGATGGAAGGATAGTTTTGCTAAATTAGACATAACATTCCGGTCATGAACTTAGGCACCACATGCTACTGACAATAGGTGATACAGTTTTCTCGCTTAACAGCAACGTGATGGTCTCTAAACGATCAACCATCACATCTGACCAGGTAATTTCGCGAAACTTTAGGTGGATAAGCCGCTCAGGCCACTCGCGATCGTTGCGCCTGTCGCCGTAATGGCTGCATTCAGGCAACCTGAGCTTTCCCACAAGCATTTTGCTTATCCTCGCGTGATCCTACAGACACTCTTTTTGAACCTTAAAGTGCATTCATGCCGCTCTATATCACAGTTTGCTACCCCTGAGTTACTGGCCGCATGAAACTTCGTTCATAACTTATGATGCTTCGATTGACCTGTTCAGTTTCAAAGACAGAAAGGCATTCAGGGTCTCTGCTCATTTCTTCACGATATGCTTCATATGCCGCAAGGCTGGGAAAACTAAAAAGAGCATAGGCCAGATTATTAGCTCCCTCATGAGGCAGGTAATAACCGTGATGACTTCCCCCCATGCGATTCACAATAGGAATCCATGCCCTCGCATAAGACTCAAACTCATTCAGCTTGTAGGGATCTATGACGTACTTTAGAAAACAGGTGACCATATCAGTGATACCTTAAGGTAAAAGGTGATTAGGGATAAGATTACTGACCACTATAAAACTGGCAAAGATCACTATGTTTTATCACAACATTGGCCTGTACTCTGTTGATTAACACACCGCTATGTTAGTTATGTCCGCTTCTGGCACAAAGTGGTCCTCAACCGTGTAAGAGATTAACGTCTTTCCTTGGCCGTGAGTAAATAATGCAGGGAATACTTTCTGGTTTATCTTAACCACAGCCAACACATCCCCATACACTTGTAACTAAAGCCCGCATGATTTCGCCCGAAACTCTTCATGAAGGTAAGCGTTGACTTACCATTTTCTGATAACACCGGAGCAAATCATGACTATTTCTCAGCGTCTTTTTCTGACCTTCTCGTTGCTGGCGATATCGCTGGTCACCATCGTTACCGCCTCCGTCACGGTGGTGACGGGATTTCAGTCCCGCTTTCAGTACGTGCAGGAAAACACCATCCCTTCGATTACGGATATTGACGACCTGATTAATCACAGCAACACACTTATTATCTGGCTTTACCGGCATCAGAGCTCGAAAAGCCTCACTCAGCAGGCACTGTATGAAAAAGAGATAAACGAACGCATTGACAGGCTGATTAAAGATACCCGTCACTATCTCGACGTGGACGTCTCCAATGAGGCGGACCGACAGATGACAGAGAGTGAACTGAATAAGATTGAGGAAATCCGGGCCAGGCTTCCGGTTTTTCTGGCCGGATCCAGGGCGCAGAATGACGATGTCGCCCTGCCTGCCATTCAGGGCAATGACGGCGTCGGTGCCACGACCCGCAGCCTGATTGCCGACTATCTGAAGCAGCGTCAGCTTAACGTTGACATTGGTAACGCCTACAAAACGCAGAATACGCGCATCTATCACCAGACCCTGTGGGCACTCATCGCGGGTTCTGCCGCGGCCATTCTTGTACTGGGCTTCTTCACGGTCAGGACCATTCTGGCCATCCGACGCCATCTTAACGGCATGCGAGCCGTGATGGAGAGCGCCAGTGAAAATCTGGACCTGACCCTCAGGGCTGATGACTCACGCCGTGATGAGATTGGACTCACTGCGAAGGCGTTCAACCACCTTGTCAGCAACGTTGCCACTTCACTGCATGCCGTGGAGCAGGCCGCACACTCAGTCAGCACCTCATCAGCAGAGATAGCCACCGGCAATGATGATTTGTCCTCTCGAACCGAAGAGCAGGCCGCCTCACTGGAGGAGACCGCCGCCAGCATGTCCCAGCTCAGTGAAACGGTCCGACAGACTGCCGAAAACACGCGGCTGGCCAGCCAGCTGGCGAAGAATGCCCGTGAGATTTCTGATGACAGCTCTTCCAGGGTCCGTACTATGATTGAAACCATGTCAGACATCCGCCGCAGCTCGGCTAAAATCACAGACATTATCGCCCTGATTGAGGGGGTGGCATTCCAGACCAACATCCTAGCACTGAACGCGGCGGTCGAGGCGGCACGCGCCGGTGAGCAGGGTCGCGGCTTTGCGGTGGTGGCCGGCGAGGTCAGAAATCTGGCGCAGCGCTCTTCCACCTCCGCACGTGACATCAGGGCGCTGATTGAGTCCTCCATTGCTTTTGTTGAAGCGGGGGCCTCTCAGGCAGGCGACGTCGGTGAGAACATGACGCGGATGGATGATGCTGTCCGTCAGGTCACCGACCTGATTGACGAAATTTCGGTTGCCGCGCAGGAGCAGTCTCTGGGAATAGGTCAGGTGCATCAGGCCGTTAACCAGATGGACGACGTGACGCAGCAGAACGCCGCACTGGTTGAGGAGGCCTCCGCCGCCGCCCGATCTCTGACCGATCAGGCTGAGGCGCTGAACGGCCTGGTGGCCGCTTTCACGGTCAGCGGGGGCGAACCCGCCCGGAAGCCCGTCGAAAAGCCGCACCAGAGCAGGCCTGTCCCACAGCCGGTAACGTTAAAGCCGCGTGCAGAAACCCTGCACAGCAGCGACGATAACTGGACGAAGTTCTGATAAAACACACACCCGCCGGTCAGGACCGGCGGAACGCCATGTTGCATTCGCACGTCGCTCTCAGAGAAGGAAAGAGAAATGAACCATAATCCTGATTTTGCGGAAAAGCACAGGGAGCTTGTGGTGCTGCATGAGCATATCAGCACGCTCACGGAACAGATGAGTACTCAGGCCTACCCCTCACTGCCGGTTTATCTCAATAATCTTGAACATCTTAAGACATATTTTGAAGAGGTCTCGGACATTTGCCGCATGACAGGGTTTGAACAGTGGCTGAGAGAGACAGACACAGATTTGTTTATCAGTATTACAAGCCAGCAGCGTTCATTTGTCCTGCTCGGTAATATGCTGGCTAATCTGAAGCGTCTCTTCTTAACCAGATAAGGTTTGATGCCTGAAAGGCTTTCGGGAAATGAACCGCAAGCCTGTGAAGGCGCCTCCCTCAGCGTCAGGGGGCGTACCTGCCGGTAATCAGGCTGAACCGGCGAGGAGCGAGAGACCCGGCTATCTGAATCGATAACAGTCTTCCGGGCGCCAATGATCATAAAGAATGCCTTACACGCTGTATTCCCCGAACCGCTCAGATTCAGATGCGAGTGAAGAAGTGCCGGTTTATGCCGATATATTAGCTGCTTACACAATATTTACTGAACACTGGCGAAAATCATACAATAATCAATGCAGGACGATATGAAATCTAAACGGCTGATACTGTTATGCCTGCTCTCTCTGGGACTGAATGGTTGCGCAAAAGTCCTCCCTCTGAATTACACAAACTATGGGGGAATTGACGCTGCGACACTGTATGTCCTTAACAGTCAGGGAAACGTGGGCACAATCTATCTGGCATCTTATGTCTATAACAATAAAGACAGCTGCTACGACATGTCCGATCGTTACGAGCTCGACTCCAATTTCTTTAAAGCAAAAGGTAGCGTGATAACGGCCAGGGTGAAACCCGGCGTTTTTTATTCCGTATCCCAGATCAGAAATGACGGGAGGTTTATTGAGAATACTGACTCTTCAGTCATTCCGGAGGCCGGGAAATCTTATTATGTGTCTTCAGGCACCCGTGCCGTTCAGGTTCCCGACAGCTTCAGACCAGACGCATCAGACAACCCTGATGATATTGTTAAATCTTACGGAAATAATAAAGTAACTTACTGGAATGTGAAAAGAATCTGTTCCCGCCCTATCTGGAAGATTGGCTGAAGGGTTGTCACAGCCCTGAGATACCTCCCGTATTGCGCGAATCACGATCAGCTTTCTGCCGGCTCCGCTAAAATAGCAGAGCCGGTACATTCATTTCAGACGCGAAACGCCTCCACCATACCCCGCAGGGCGTGTGCCTGCTCTGAGAGTGAACGGGAAGCCGAGGACGACTCCTCAACCAGCGCCGCGTTGTTCTGCGTCACGCCGTCCATCTGGCTCACGGCCACGCTGACCTGCGAAATTCCCTGCATCTGCTCCGACGAGGCCAGGGCGAGGACGTCCATGGACTCAGCCAGTTCGCCGACCATGCCCACTATCTTCAGGATGCTCTGGCCGGTTCCCGTGGCAACCTCCACGCCGCTTTCCACCTGGGCAACGGCCTGCTCAATCAGGACCTTGATATCCTTCGCGGCCGTGGCGCTGCGCTGCGCCAGCGTCCGTACCTCTCCGGCCACGACCGCGAAGCCGCGGCCCTCTTCGCCGGCACGCGCCGCCTCCACAGCAGCATTGAGTGCCAGGATGTTGGTCTGGAAGGCGATGCTTTCAATCACGGACGTGATGTCGCGCACCTTCAGGGCGCTTTCCTGAATGCTGTGCATGGTTTCCGTCATGAGGTGAACCTTTTCCTTGTCGCCGTCGACCGTTCGCGCCGTCTCGCGGGCGGATTCTGCGGTCTGCTGCGCACCGGCGGTGTTGCTCTTCACCGTGGCGGTGAGCTGCTCCATGCTGGCGGCGGTCTCCTGCAGGGCGGCGGCCTGTTCTTCGGTACGGGAAGACAGTTCGGTGTTGCCCTGTGCAATTTCGTCGGCGGCCAGCACCTGAACCTGCGCGGGCTCACCGCCCAGCTGGCGGGTCACCGAAAAGAAAATAAGCATACTCAGGACACAACCGGCACAGAAAACGGTGCCGGTCAGCACTGCGAGGATCAGCGCGGTCATGTTAACGAGATGAGCGCTCTCATACATAGCGTCCCTGACCGAGGTATTATATTGTTTTACGAGATCCCGCAGCGGGTTTCTTACGGAAGACTGAAGCCTGTCGGTATTCTGCGCAATTTCCTGTAGGGCTTCGTTAATTTTATTCTCATCACACAGTGTGTATACCCGCTGCATGGAGGCTTTGTAGGCCGGCCAGTTGGTCATGACCTGCTGAACCTGTGCTTTGTATTCCCCGTCATGCGTACTTTGCAGATAATCCACCGCCTTCTGAATCACCATCTCAGATTTTTGGTTAAGAGTCCGTGTGTTCTGACGGGATTCAGCCTCTGTGACTGAACCTGAGGGATGAATATAGGAATACGCCCGCCTGAAGTGTTGCCCCATTTCAATTGCGGCATCGTTAAGAACCTGTACAGGCACCAGCCGGGATTGATAGGTGTTCCATTCGTCGTTCGCGGTTTTTTTCATAAAGAAAACGCTGATGACAGAAACAAGTAAAATAAAGAAAAGAAAAAAACCTGCCATTATTATCAAACGATGAGAAAGTTTAATTTTCTGAAAAAAAACCATGCTTGCGCTCCTTGTTTTAAGATTACAGCTTGCCTGTCATTTGCGGTTTCACTGTCAAAACGGATTATGCATTCATACATGAAGTGATACCTCATAAACCCTAACGGCCCGTGTGATTTTATCTTTAGATGCATAAAACGAAACAATGAAGAGTCTCTTGTTAATTGTGTTCAGGCTAAACATTCAGACCGGTCAACAAGTCATTTTGATATTACGGCTATGCTGAGAAAGCCCGGAAAGAAAGAGTAAAAATCCGTATACCTGGACTGCTCTTGCCTTTTATCCTGATATCATTAACCCCGGTTAACACTTTCAATAAAAAAACCATTTTTTAAGAGCAGCGAGCAGGCCGGAAACTAAAAAAACATAAAAAAGATTAATAATAAGCCCTGATATTTCTTTGCACCTCAGTTCAGGATAAATAAACGAAACGTTTCTCTGTTGATTTTCGTATTATCTTAAATATTTCCCTGACAGGTATTGTTGAATGCAAAATTAACACTCTGGTGAACTGCTCCCCGTAATCGGGTTGCGTACTAAAAACGCCGGTGATGCTGCCGCGCTGTCATGTATGGCGCAAAGTGTCGGTTATCTTATGGCAGCTATGGGTCCACTGTTGCTGGGCAAAGTACAGGAGTTGTCCGGAGGCTGGGCGGTACCATTACTGCTGACCGCAGCGATCGCAGTCGCAGGTGCCTGCACCGGAATGGCTGCCGGGCGAAACGCGCACCTGGAACCTGCAAAGCTGCCGGGCTGAACTGGCTGAATCAGCAGAGGAACGATCGGTTCCTCTGCTGTAGATGAGATTAATTTTTTATCCTGAAAAGTCTTACCGCTCTCAGGACCACTTTTACCGGGGAGATCGTGTCTCATCAGCGCCATCGTTGAAAAGTCCGGCGACCCAGTCAGCAAAAGCACGCACGGCGGGAGAGAGAAACCGCTGATGCGGATAGAGCATCGTCACCGGCACGGAGGGTGGCTGCCAGTCCGCCAGAACCTCGACCAGTTTGCCTTGCTGCAGATTCTCTGAAATCACATTCTCAGCAAGCTGCGCCAGTCCAAAACCCTCAAGACAAAGTCTGATGTAGAGACCCGTTTCGTTGACGGCTGCATCCCCCTCAACCGGAACAGAGAAGTCCTCAGTGCCTCGTGTAAAATGCAGTTCATTGGTGCGTCTTCCCGAACCGGAAAAGTAATGAATCGCCCGATGTTGTGACAGCGATTCCGGTGTCTCAGGAACCCCGAACTTCCTGAGATAATCCGGCGAGGCGCAGGTCAACCAGCGAAACCGGCCAAGCGGACGGGCAACCAGTGTGGAGTCAGTTAATTCACCGGTTCGTATGACGCAATCCACACCTTCCCGCACAAGATCGACCTGACGATCGCTGACACCAATCATCAGGTAAATATCAGGATACCGGCTGTAGAACTCTTTCAGATTTGGCATAACGATGAAATGAGCTATACCGCCAGGCATATCAACGCGTAAACGGCCCCGGGGGCGCCTGTTCGAATCAGCCAGACTGGCTTCAGTATGTTCAATTAAGGCCAGAATTTCCCGGCATTGCGCCAGATACTGCAGACCTTCAGGCGTAAGACTGACCCGTCTTGTGGTGCGGTTGAGCAGACGCACCTGCAGGTATTGCTCCAGGTTTTTGATGGTGCTGGTAACAGTAGAGGAAGGCAGGGACAGCGTTTCCGCTGCCCGGACAAAGCTTCCGGCCTCAGCCACCCTTAAAAAAACCTGCATAGACTGAATGCGATCCACCTGACTGCTCTCCTGAATATCGTGTGACACTGTCAGCCATCATTATTCGTTAATTCTGAATTATAAAAACGCGTTAGTCATCTTTTTCAGCTTAATCAGGAGGCGTATCTTTTTCCTTCTTACACTGAAAAAGACGATTACGATGGCCGATTACAACAGAAATATTGTTAATAATCATACTGAAAACCTAAAGGTGACACTGATTCGCGGCGCAACCATACTGAGTATGGACGAGAGTGTCGGTAACATTGAGCGCGGTGACATTCTCATCAACGGTTCAACGATTGCCGCCGTGGGTCAGAACCTCGACGCGCCGGGTGCTCACGTCATTGATGCCAAAAACATGATTGCCATGCCTGGGATGGTTGATTCTCATCGTCACGCCTGGGAAGGTCAGCTGCGCCGCATCAACCCTAACGCTACCTGTCTGGACGACTACAGCAACGCCACGCATTTTTCGTTCGCTAAATATTACCGCCCTGAAGATATCTATGTCGGTAACCTGCTGACGGCGCTGGGTGCTATTGACGCGGGCATCACCACGATGATTGATAATTCACATAACAGCCGTACCGCAGCACATTCCGACGCTGCCGTCGAGGCCCTGCTTGATAGCGGCATACGCGCCATTCATGCTTCCGGCGCACCGGTTGCGGGTGAATGGGATAGTGCGCACTGGCCAGGTAACTGGCAGCGTCTGCAGGAAAAGTATTTCAGTAATAACCCTGAGGGTCTTGTGACTTTGGGGGTTATGGCTCAGCTGGAGCCAGAATCATGGGCCGAAGCGCGCAGGCTGGGGTTGCCGATCGTGACCGAATTCTTTGGTGCTGAGATGGCCTCCGGGCTTGAATCGCTGCATCGTCAGGGTCTGCTTGGCCCGGACAATATATTCAACCACTGCACGGCACTGCCTGATGAAGGCTGGGAAATCCTGCGAGAAGCCGGCGTCCGGGTGAACGTCTGCCCGCGTTCAGATTCCCACTATGGTATTGAAAGCGGGATGTTTGCCATTGAGGCCGCCCGGCGTCATGGCATTACCCCGGGCCTGAGCGTGGATAACGAAACGTCTTACAGCACCGACATGTTCATGGAAATGCGCGTCGCGTTCTATCTGCAACGAGTAATGGGTATGCATAAGCAGCACTGCTGTGATTCAGCGCATTCGCTGACCACACTTCCCGCTGTGCAGTTGCTTAAATCGGCAACCGTTGATGGTGCGGTTTGTGCCGGACTGCAGGACAAAACAGGGAGCCTGACGCCAGGCAAACAGGCTGACCTGATCCTGATTAACGCGGCTGACCTCAACCTCTATCCAAACGGGAATGCGTTTGGCACGGTGGTGCATGCTGCTGAACGCAGCAACATCAATACCGTGATGATTGGCGGGCGCATCGTCAAGCAGAACGGCAAAGTGCTGGGTGTGGACAGTGAGCGCCTTCGCGCAGCCATTGACGAATCACGCGAACACCTTTTTGCGGCAGCAGGATATGAACCAGACATTTTTGCGGAAAAATTCCTGCCGATTATTCAGGCAAACTGACAGAGACAAACAGCATGAGCGCGATTTATTACGTGACAGCTTTTGCAGCAGGTCTGGGGATTACCCTGCAGACGACACTGAACAGTCAGCTTGCAAAAGGTCTCGGCGGGGACCCAGTCACCGCCGCGTTGTTTTCCTTTACGGCAGGGGCGTTCAGCCTCGGAATTTACTCGCTGCTGCGAGGAGGGTTATTCACCTCACTTGCTGCCATTCCTTCTCAGCCTGTCTGGAGCCTGGCGGGCGGACTGATCGGTGCCTGTGCATTATTCAGCTATGTCGTACTCGCACCGAAAATCGGTTTTTCAGCCCTGCTCGGGCTGGCGATTGTCGGACAGCTGCTCTCATCACAGGTGATCGACCATTTTGGCCTACTTGGCGCGGTAAGGCGGCCAGTCTCGTTGCTGAGACTGGGAGGTATGCTGGTCATGCTGGCCGGTCTCGCCATCATGCTTTTCGGCGAACGGCTCTCTTCACGTTTTCTGCAGTAACATCTTTCCTCCCGTTTGCTACCACGCAGGCGGAGAGTAAGTCTGGCCTTGCGCAAAGTATGACCTTTATTTATCTGAAGGATTAATATGTTTTCAATCGCAGCTGATATCAGGAATACGCTGGGGGAGTGTCCCCTGTGGTGTGAAAGAACACGAAGGCTTTACTGGACTGACATTGAGGCCAGTGAACTGCTCGCGTTAGAAAAAGGTAATGACGCAGTCATGCGCTGGTCGCTGCCTGAACGCCTCGGCTCCTTTGCTCTGACTGAACGAAGTCATATTCTGCTGATGGGGCTTGCATCCAGGCTGGCTTTGTATGATCTCAACACCGGGGTTCTTACTACGGTGGCCGACTCACCGGGAGGCACGGGAACCCGCATTGGGGATGGACGATGTGACCGTAGCGGTAATTTTGTCTTTGGAACAATGGATGACGGTTTTCCCGTGAACGTTATCGGTCAGTTTCACCGGCTTAATGCGGCAACGCTGACAGTTGAGACGCTCGCACTGCCCGATGTCGCCATTCCAAACAGCATCTGTTTCAGCCCTGATGGCGGCACCCTCTATTACTGTGACTCGATGCAGGGTCGGATAATGTGCTGCGATTACCCCTCGCTGCAAAACCAGCGCGTATTCACCAAAGTCGAAGGCGAAGGCGCGCCTGATGGTTCCTGCGTGGATGCCAGGGGCTATCTGTGGAATGCTGAATGGGGAGGGAACCGTGTGGTCCGCTACCGGCCGGATGGAAGCAGGGACGCAGTTCTGTCGTCGCCGGGAATTCAGAGCACCTGCCCTGTACTGGCAGGTGAGAACTTCAGCCGCCTCTGTTGCACCACAGCGTCTGTGGGGCTCAATACGCTGTCTGAATATGACGGTAAATTACAGAAAGCTGAATCTGATGTCAGTCCCGGATTAGCAGAAAACCGCTTTGCTGCACAAACAGTTTAACGGTTTTGAGGCTGATAGAGCTTCGGCCTTTTAGGTAAAGAAAATTTCCGCTTATGGCACAGAGCGGACACGGCATCAATATTACGCAGTTGCCTCTGCCTTGCTGGCAAGCCAAATCAGTGCGAGAGACTAACCGGTACAGCCTCCAGACGGTGCCAAACTGCCGGAAGCCAGTTTACTCAGGAGGTCACCATGGAGATAATAATTCACAATATCGCCATTTATTCTGCCCCCTAAAGATTGATAAAAACGGTTTGCTCCGGCGTTTGATTTCTCGGCATTCCAGCTAAGGCTACGACACTCATGCTCAAGAGCGAGTTTTGCCATAAAGCGCATTATGGATTCCCCAGTGCCTTTACCTCTCTCACTCCGTGAAACATACAGCTCTTTGATGTGTAACTCTCCACTGTACCGGGGCGAAGGATAGAGAATGCTGCAACACGCCAGCCCAACGATATTTGCATCGCGGCGAGCCCTGAGCACCAGAGTACCGGAGAGCTGACTGAAGAGTCGATTGCGGAGATAATTCTTCAACAGTGTTTTCTGAATGATGCCCTTACCATAGTAGTGCTCTTCCATCTCGGTAAAAATTTTCACCATGGATTCCCATTCATCTGGCGGACACATTTCTACCGTTACTTCCATGTTTACTCCCTATAAATGACAAAACGCCATAGCTGAGCCGGGGTTTAGCACAACTACAGTCCACAACCATTCCGCCGGTTTCTGAGTAAGTATCCCCGACACATCAGAAGCGTCGTTTCGATTGTGTCTGAAAGAGAACGATCCGGTCAATCCTGCGCTGGTCTGATGTTGGCACGTTCAATTAAACAATTTAGATATGTCTGCTATGAGCGAATAGCTGACATGTATCTATTTAAGTGACGTGGAGAAGGGAGTTACACAGTTGTTAACAGGGCGCTGTCCATTGGTCTTAACGACCTGGCAGTTTTTCCCGAACTGTGAACAGTGCGCAACAAACAGCATCATGCTTCTGAAGTAAAAGCGCTCGAAAAATATCGTTACATATCAGACGATTGTTTTTGTGAAATATCTAATCTGACGCACTGTAAAGAGCGGTTTTATTCGGTTAAATCACAGTTTCAGTCAGCCTGTCACAAACTGATGATAACTGATTAAAACATGCCTGACTTTTACTGCTGAGAGCGAGAATAATAATGAGCCTGAGAGCTACACACATAACCGAACGCAGCGCCATGCGTAAAATAATATGGCGTCTGATGCCATTGTTTACCGTGGGCTATTTCCTGGCCTCGCTTGACCGCGTAAACGTCGGCTTCGCCGCTCTTCAGATGAACGGGGATATTGGTCTTTCGGCGGCGGCTTATGGACTGGGAGCCGGGCTTTTTTTCTTTTCTTACTGCCTGTTTGCCGTACCCTGCAATATTATGATGACGAAACTGGGCGCAACCAGGTGGCTTTCTTCTGTAATGGTAGCCTGGGGTATCCTTGCTGCAGGTATGTCACTGGCCCAGGGGCCTGTTTCATTCTATATTCTCAGGTTTCTCCTCGGCGTTGCAGAGGCAGGTTTTTTCCCGGGTGTGATTTATTATTTCACGCTTTGTTTTCCCAAAAATTATCGGGGAAGGATGGTTGCCATTCTGATGATGGCACTGCCGGTTTCCAGTGTGCTGGGCTCCCCTCTCTCAGCCGCGCTTCTGAATTTTGACGGGTTATTCAACCTGAGAGGATGGCACTGGCTGTTTATAATTGAAGGCGTGCCTGCGGCGATGTTGGGCATTCTGGTTCGTGTGGTCCTCCCCTCAAGGCCAGCAGAAGCCAGATGGCTCAGCCAGGAAGAAAAAGACTGGCTGCGTAAGGCAATGGCTCAGGAGCAGTGTGAAGCTCCCGTAGTCCGCAGAGGAGCCGGTATTCTCAGTGTGCTCTTCAATCCCGGGGTACTGCTGCTCACGCTCATTTATCTGGGCGCGACGGCGGTCACAAACGGTCTGGCACTCTGGCAGCCACAGATTATTAAAACCTACAACCTGACCCTTATGCAGACCGGACTTCTTAATGCCGTACCTTTTGCTCTGGCCAGCCTGGCCATGTTTCTGTGGGGAAAACACTCCGATAAAACAGGTGAACGCCGTTTGCATACCGCCCTGCCGCTGCTGTTGGGCGCAACGGGACTTGCAGCCAGTATGTATGTGACCAGTCTCTGGCCAATGCTGGCTGTGCTCTGCCTTACCATTACTTCAGCGTCCATGATCAAAGGCCCCTTCTGGGCCATGGCAACTGAAATCATCCCTGCAGAATCCTCCGCCGTGGTAATCGGGCAAATAAATGCGCTGAACAACCTGGGCGTATTTGTGGGTACCTGGCTTATCGGGCTAATCCGTAACAGCACGGGCAGCTTTACCTACGCACTCGCGCCACTGCTTTTGGTGACGGCCTGCGGATGTCTTACGGCGCTGTTAATCGGCAGGCGTAAAACGCCACTTCATGAGGGAAAAGGCGCGTAACACGGGCCACGCTGCCATTCAGTAATGCCCAGCCGCTACTGATATTCTGCAGAACGTACCTGTTAATTAAAAAGCACTTCCTTCATCAGATGACGGAAGTGCAAACAGCTCAGCCGGAACTGATTATATCCCTCCATTATTCGCGTTGACCTGCACCACGTTTATTAGTATGGATTGAATCTAACAATGTCCGCTTTTGGCACAGAGCGGACTTGCTGACTGAACTGAAGGTCCGCTATGAGCGAAAAGCGGACCAAGCGAGTTTCGCTCATGAGTTGAATAACAGCGTTAGAGAAATTAAAAGTATGTACTTCATATAAAAGCCTTTAACTCCTCAGCCTTTATGTTCGCCAGCATTGATGCTTTCAAATGTGGGGATGAAGCGAGATACCTTGATATCAGATTGAACCCTGCGGTATAACCCAGCCACCTTGGTAAATCTCCTGTTCCGAAAAACCAGGTATTATGGTCGTAATCAGTGTGATTCCAGATTTCAAACATGAGTGGATAGTAGGGCTTAACAATATCGGACTTGAGGCTTTCCCAGGGCTCAGCTTCACCACCCAAAAGCTCAAGAGAAAAATGGCCGGCAAGTCCTTCAGAGACCAGTGCTTCTCCCAGCGTTGAGCCGTATCCCGGTCCTGCCCACCTTGCCGCATGGTGAAGTTCATGAGCGAACATACGTTCAATAGAATGCGCAACGTTTTTGCAAAATGCAGGATTTTCAGGATCGACGGTTATATAGATAACACCAGATTCAGGACAAAAACCGGCATGCCCTTTTTCAGGGATAACAGACTTCCCAGCCTTAACTATGACATCAACTGAAGGGGTCGCCATCAGCCTTGTGACTTTTACATAGGTATCGGTCAGGGTAGTTCGCAGCCATTCACAGTGAACAGTGAGTTTTTCCTGAGCATTCAGAATATGGATGGTTATTTGAGGCATGTCAGTCTTACCCAGAATCATTAGTAATGTGCGTATATTAACAGACATACAGGGCATGTAATGTTGCTGCTCAGCAGTGGCCGACCAATGATCACTAATGTCAGCATCTGGCACAAAGCGGACGGAGTTTGATGAACGTCTGCTGTGGGCGAAAAGCGAACGGAAGGCCTGAACCGCCTTGGGTTTGTTCAATCCGTATTGCCCATTGTCAGAATCAATAGGGTTAGTTCAAGGCAGACGTCACGGCTTTTACTGTGTCGACGAACAGCCTTAGCGCAACGGGCATATGGCGATTTTGCGGAAAGTAGAGTGCGAGGCCCTGCGACGCGATTGTCCAGTCTTCCAGTAACCTAACCAGCCGCTTGGTGTCGAGGCCCTGCCGGGCGTAGGGCTCCGGCACATACGCTACACCTAATCCTGCAACAGCCGCTTCCACCATCAACGCGCTGTTATCCAGGGTCAGGCTGCCCGGCACATCGAGCGCAAACTGTTGCTCATGCTGCTTATATTCCCAGTGATAACGTTTTCCACCCGGCAGACGCTGGCGCAGACATGTATGTTGCATCATGTCCTGGGGATGCCGAACTTTCGGACGCCCGGTCAGGTATCCGGGCGATGCTACGGTAACAAAGCGCAGAGGGCCACTCAGCGGAATTGCAACCATATCTTTAGGTACATCTTCAATCAGCCTGATGCCCGCATCAAACCCCTGTGCGACGATGTCGACCAGTTGTCCCTGCGCGACTAAATCAATCTCAATCCCCGGCTTTTGCTGGATAAATTCTGGCAATACCGTTTCCAGCAGAAGGCGGATTGCCGCATCGCTGGCGCTGATGCGCAGCGTGCCGTAAGGCTGCTGAGCGCTGGCGGTGACATCATTCAGTAGTTCATCCATTTCCGCCAGCAAGGGGTTCATACGCGCAATCAGCATCTCACCCGCTTCGGTCAGCGCTACGCTACGTGTGGTGCGATGGAACAACTGCACGCCAAGTGTTGCCTCCAGCCCTTTGATCATATGGCTAAGCGTTGAACGTTTAAGTCCGAGCACTGCAGCAGCGCGACTAAAGCTGCGCTGTCCGGCAATGACTTTTACAGCCTGCAGTTCATTCCAGGAGGGTCGCTTCATTGTTGAATATTTCCCACCACCTCATTCTTGTTTGTGGAGATTATGCCACCAATAATCCGGTTTATGATGTTATCCGACTTATCAAACGGAGATGACCATAATGAAAACCTGGCTAATAACCGGCGCATCCAGCGGCCTGGGTCGCCTGATGTGTGGAAAGCTACTGGCCCGAGGTGATCGGGTCGTCGCAAGTGTTCGAAACAGAACTGCTTTGGATGACCTCGCAGCAACCTATGGCGAACATTTGCAGGTGATGATGCTCGATCTCAGTAAATCAGCGACGATAAAACCCACCGTTGAAGCTGCGTTCGCTCAGGCGGGGCGGATTGATATCGTGGTAAGCAACGCGGCGTACGGCCTGTTTGGCGCAGCCGAAGAATTGAGCGATACGCAAATTGAGCGACAGATTGCCACCAATCTCACGGGTTCGATTCAGCTTATCCGCGCGGCGATTCCGTTTTTGCGACAGCAGGGCGGTGGTCGTGTCGTGCAGGTTTCATCAGAAGGCGGCCAGATTGCTTATCCAAACTTCAGTTTGTATCACGCTACTAAATGGGGAATTGAAGGTTTTGTCGAAGCGGTCCGGCAGGAAGTAGCGGCGTTCGGCATTGACTTTTTGCTGGTTGAGCCGGGGCCGACGGCAACGCAGTTCGGCGCGGGACTGGATATGGCCGATGCCCTGCCAGCTTATCACAATACGCCGGCGGGCGAACTGCGGTCGGCATTGATGTCTGGTGAGTTTGCGATTAAGGGGGATGCGGAAAGATGCGTAACAGAGATGATTGCCGCGGCTGATGCTGCCAGCCCCCCATTACGTCTGCCGCTGGGCAGTACAGCCTATGACAATATTGAAGCCGCGTTGAAAATGCGTCTGAGCGCGCTTCAGGCAATCAAAGCCGTAGCATATGCTGCAGATCGACAGGAAATGTAAACGGTGGTGCCAAATGTAGTGGAAGGCAAACACGCTCAATATCGGTCCGTATTCAAACCTACGTCCGCTTATGGCACAAAGCGGACAGGCTGACTGAGCTGGAGGTCCGCTATGAGCGAGGGGTGGACGTTCTTACAGGCCCTTTCCGACCGCTCTTTACGAATAGTAAAGAAGATGCCTGACACTGGCTGCATGTGAGATGTATTTAGCCAAGTGTTTTAGACGGGAATTTGTTTTTCGACAGACACAAAAAAGCCCGCACAATGCGGGCATTATGAAAGGGATGTGCATTAGTAAAATGCGAAATTTGCAGCTTAATAAATACCTACTGGGACATTTTTATTTAGGAGTCAGCACTCTTATGTCTCCGAGCGTCTCATCCCAAAAAGTGAATTGGATTCCTTGATGGACATAAGTGATAGTGTGTTCGTGAGCACCAGGAACTGAACCGAACTCCGAGATTATACTATCGCCTTCACGAGTAGGTGGTCCATAAGCCTTAAGAACGTCTTTTATAGAACTATCTTTTCCTATACCTTTATCGGTTATACCATCAAAAGTCACATATCTTGGTAGCTTGTAGTAGAGGAAGATCGTTCTTATTTTCCCATCCTCTCCATATGACGCATCTAATCCCTTGGTGGGAAGGAATAAGTAACCATCCTTTACTGCAAAATCTCTGGAAAATTGGGTTTTGGCGTGCTGAATGGAGTCATTTAAGGACAGATTTTTTATGCCGATACCTGGGGTAATCAGAAACTCATGTTCAGTTTTGGCATGGTGTTTAGGCAATCCGCACCCTGTTAAACTTAAGCAAAGAACACTAACTAACAAAACCCTAAACATATTCAAGACCATATTATATTTCCAAAGTTGATTTTTGTGATTCGAATCATATGAGTTACAAAAATTCAAATGAGTTTGGTAAATCCATAAGTCGAACAAAAACGCCATCATTATGTTTTTCGTTGACAATGACGTCTAGAAAAGAAACAACGTCGTTTGCAACCACCTTACCCCCTGCCCGCCAGTGCTTATCTACTCCCGCGGAAAGGGGATCATTGATGATGCCTTGTTATCAAGAAGTTTATGCTCTGGTTGCGATGCTTTTGCACTAAAGCTGAATGTAACTTTTTCGGCATTTTTATCATTTTTTCTCTCATACTCAAGTGTTTGTGCTGCTTCCATTTCTCCAATTGTGCCTTTTACTGGTTCATCATCAATAAGATATTTTACTAAGCTTTTATCAGCATCGTCACACGCTTCGCTTAATTTAAAGAAACGATAAGGGATAATATTTATGTCGATACTCTTTTCATTGGATAACGTTTCCACTGACGCATTTGCATATCCTTCCAGATCAGACTTGAGGGACAAGTAAAGTCTCCAGCATTTTTCAATTTTATTCGCAGCATCGACATCGCTTCTTGATATTAACATTATAGAATCCTGAGAGATGGACAGCTTTGGTGTGTCATCGTCCATCAAAGTAGTGAGCCTTACCCGGCGGGCCTCACGGTTGTCTTCCGGATTGCCTTTAATGTATTCATTCAGTCCATTCAGGAGCAAGTAAGACATTCTGGAGTGTATTGCAAGCGCCCTGATACTACCTCCAATTGACTGAATGGCAACTGCCGCGACATCGTTATCCAGTTTTTCAGCGTGTTTATTTGCCGTGTAAGAAAAAAATGTGGCAACGAGTGAAATAATTATTGCAAAAATTGCAATGACATCGGATGGCTTAATGCGGTTTCTTCTCGCACGACTCATACTGTCCTCTGCTTGGCTGAAATATAAAGATTCTATCAAATTAACGCGTTTGCCCCTTGATCTGAAGGGAAAGGCTTAGCAACAGAAATGAATAAATGCAACGCAGGTGAAATGTTCCCCGTAAATCAATGCAAGCTGGTGATAGCAATGTCCGCTTCCGGCACAGAGCGGACATGCTGACTGAGCTGGAGGTCCGCTATGAGCGATTATCAGACATTGCGGATGTTCGTCTGAGGGCATGAACTGTGGGTTATACGTTTATAAAATAACCTGACGGCCCGGCTTAGAATGCGTCCAACCTGGTTTTCCCCAGTCTTGTGCATTTCTCAATCTGATGCCGCTGGCGTGAAGTGTTGTCAGCCATACACTTTTGAGCGGCGTGAGCCTTTCCATTACACGAAGCGTTATATTACGCAATGCAAGTTCAGCATCAAGGTTGGAAATCACTTTCATGCCAGTTGGGATAACTTCAGTTCGTGATACCCACATACCAACTTCTCCTGTTGGTTCAAAACCATCTACAGGCAATTCGTATCTGTAAATTTTGCCACTCAGAAAGCGTGATAACCATGCATGCTCGATACAGGCAATGGCAGTGGTATGGGAGTCTCTGCCCATCCATTGTTCGATGTCCACTTTGCTTGTGTCAGGTAGTGGCCAGAATACGATGCGCGGGCACTCACGAGGGAAAAGATAAAGTAACTCGTGTGCTTCATCCGTAGCCCATATCAGCGACCCGTTTAGCCATTCCTGTCCGGCAGGGCGATCAACATGAACTCTTAACTGGCGAGGTTTGAATAAAGTGATATCAGGGCTATCGCTGAAATGGAAAAGACGCATTTAAGGCTCCGTTTAAAGTATCTCCAGCACTCCTGATAGAGCATTTTGAATAAAATAGATTT
>Ga0157367_1000277_pt1 | contig 26420 bp, 25 predicted proteins | sample AttbisABBM2_FD_113142 | JGI IMG/M metagenome (GOLD analysis project Ga0157367, IMG submission 113142) | Fungus gardens microbial communities from leaf cutter ant in Botucatu, State of São Paulo, Brazil - Atta bisphaerica ABBM2 | ecosystem: Host-associated > Fungi > Mycelium > Unclassified ... | reverse complement strand
TCTGGTCAGCGCATCTGTTTTGGGTACAGAGGGCCATAGGTTCGAATCCTGTCACCTTGATGTGGTATTCACAGGGGCCGAAGTGCAAAGCCCCGTAGCCTATCCGTGGTCGGGAAGGCAGGCTTCAGGCATTAAGGCAGAGATAATTATGAGGCGTTTTCCTTGGATCCAACGTATTGGTTTCAATATCTTCGTTGCATGTGGCAAATCAACATAAATATCTTGATGCATTGGCAGCACTTCAGTTAAAGTCTCAGAGGCGGGAGGATCAGTATCGACCGATTCTGGTCAAGATGTTGACTTTCAAGTTTACGAGAAGTATGCCATGTTTGTTGGCCAGTCATCTCACTTGGGAAGTGAACCATCTACTAGCTTCTAGCGATCTGCACCCAGCCTTGTGTCGATCTATATTCATTAAAGTAGTCATCAGCTAAAGTAAAAGCACGTGTTGATGCGGCTGACGGTTCCATCTTCTTCTCATTTCTCTCTTGTAAGGCTATTCCACTTTCTCTTTACGAGTCGTACGAAGCGGCGAAGACAGCTAGCGATCGGAAGCCGTAAGCGTGGACATGCAACCTGCGCGGTTTACGGGTGTACGTATGAGGTAAAGGACTTTCCTTTATAACTATGGAGGCAGTCCTCCATGTGGAGTTCACTTCATTTGTCAGACTTTTGAGCTTTGCTAGAATCTATTATGGCTGCATTCTTTTTTAATGTGTTTGTTCTTATTTAATGTAGCGGGACCCAGAGGGACAATGGCACTGTCCTTACTGCTCTTAAGAAGGAGGCTTGCTTGGTCTACTCACCAGATAACAAAGAGAAGGCCCAACCACTTAATAGAAGAGTTCCTCTTTATAGAGAGTAATAAGCCTGACCGCTTGTCCCTACTATAGTTCTCATGGAGTTAAGAACCCCTTGCCAGCTCCAAGAGAAGGAGGACAGAGGAGTAAAAAGCGCACTCCAACTCCAAGCAAAGATTTCTCTCTTCCCTTGTCTTGTAGAGATATCAACGTGTTTGGCTCTTTCTATAAAACTAAGTTTATTAGTCTCTAGATAAAGAAGTTCACCCATTACTACTCTTAATCGACCTATAAATAAGAATATACCTATGTATATTGACTTGGCTTGACAACTCTCTGCTGGCTTTTGTCTAGCAAACTGAAGGAAAGGACGAAAGGTGCGTAGTCAAGACCCGATGCTTTAGAGTAAAGACTATTTTCTAGGTTCACCTCAGGGTGCGCACAAAGTAAAAGTGAACTCAAAGCTAGCCAAGGTCAAGAAATAGGAAAAGCTATTAGATAGGCTGAGGTCAAAGAAGAAATAGATAGGGTTTCAGCAGTTTAGCTACCTACTTATTAGCTTGCCCTTTTTCTAATGCGCTGTGGACCTTGCTAGCTAGCTTCGTCGACCAATTCCTTGTGTCGGCTCCGATCTAACTAGTAAGAAGAAAGATAGATATATCGAATTGGGTGGGCAGAGTTGGCTTGCTTCCAAGAGAATAAACACCTAGCGCATCCGTTTTCTTGCTCGGTATCTGTGTAACAATTTCTGTTCTGGGGTTTACATATCTATTTTATATTGATAATTGATAAATAATTTTCTATTTTTTATAATTGATACTGATTAGCCGTAAATCAATTTGATTTTGTTATGCCATTAAGGAAACACTGTTGGGGATACAATACCCATTTTAGAACCGTTCACTACTAACAAAACAAATAGATAATATTATTAAAATAACAAATAATAACAAATAATATAGTTAATGGTTCCAATTTGTCCTAAATTTGTCAGTCTGTGACTTTCTCTATTCAATAGAAAGAGAAGGTATTTAAGCAGTGTGTGTTTTGAGATACAATCAATCGAAGAGAATAAAACAGGGTCCAATAAAAAACAGGAATGAATTTCTTAAAAGGAATTGGAAAGGGATAAGTACAAAGGGATTCGACGATCTAAAAAAAGAAAATAAAGGGTTTAGTAATCCCCTCCTACGATAAAAAATTAGTAAATGAATGTGGATGAATAAGATTTTTCTCGATTTTGGATCGGATTTGGCGGCATGGCCAAGCGGTAAGGCAGGGGACTGCAAATCCTTTATCCCCAGTTCAAATCTGGGTGTCGCCTGACCCACAAAATACTTTTTATTTCTTATTGTACTGATTGAACTCGACAAATTCTTGCCCTGCATAAGCAAAGGAAAAGAACTAGGCCTGTCGATACTGGATTTTCAGAATCCATAGTTCTAAAAAAGACTGTAAATTTTTAAAAGAAATAAAAAATAGGGCTCTGGCAGGGTTCCGGGTAGTGGCCCAAACCGATACCAATAGGGATGATGGAAGGCTTACTTTTTAGTATCACGAATTCAGGAAAGTCCCTCTGTGGAGTGCCCGACTGAAGTTCTCCGTTTTACGGATCCAAAAGTGGGTAACGCATTGCGATCTCTAGATTTTATGGCTGATGCTGATAATATGCCCGCTGCAGAAGCGAAACCTGTTGCCATCGTCATTTCAATCACAATTAAGTTGGTAGGCGCTTCAAAACCCGCAACCGGACCTGCCTGCAACCGGAGACCCGCAACTTGATGACCCAACCTATGCTGAAACAGCCGAATAAAAAACCAAAAAGTAAAGAGGTGGATCAGTTGGTCCTTTTCTCGATTGAATGCGCTTTCTATCTATCTATACCGGTACCAGGAAAAGCAGAATAAGCAGTTGAGCACCAAGAAATTCCTGTTTCAAGCAAGTAAGTACGAAGGGGCAAGAGAGACTGTCATAATATTACTATGGGAGACGGATCCTGTTAAGTCAGTACGAATGTGATACGAAAAATCCTCTTCCATTCTTTCCGGCTGGGCAACTTGACTGATGGGGATGTTCGCTACTGCTTCGGCGTCCATCTCATACATATGTTCTCTAACCACCTCCATATTCCACGGCCTGGTTGCAGCATGGATAAGATCCGACACAAACATAGGTGGATCATTGGACCGCGGGCACAGCGGCGTCATTTTAAAGTGCCTCGGGATCCAGTTGTACGTCCAGATCCTAGTGTCGCTCCCCGTACCAATCCTCTGAATTAAACCTTGCTTCATAACATCACGCCCTTCAAATATTCCTCCCCAAATCTGCGATGGTCGGTTTCCTAACTCTGCTCTTAGGAAGTCTTCATCGGGGAAATACATTTCGCACCCTTGCGCTCAAACTTTCTGGTTCTTGCAGCATTCTCCACGCTTGTCTCGCTAGGAGGGCAAGGTTAAATAATTCAAAATCCTTAAACCCCATCCCTCCCATTTCTTGGTTCTGCTGGTTTGCTCATTCATTTCGTAACAAATTCTTTATAGTTGACGAATTGGTAAACAAACGGGTCTTTCATAGTCTCCAATCTTACCATTTCAGAATTTCTACTACTGGTTGGTTTGGACAAATAGTAATATTGAAGACAGCGCGAAGAGCCCTCTGAACGAGCCATGTCATAAGTAGACTACCCGAGAAGGCTCCGGTAATGAAGAAATCACGACTTTTGTCTACTTCCTTCTCACTCTGCTTTTTGACTCAACAGTCGTTCCCCCGGTTACACAAAGCTACGTATACTGGGGTACTTGTTCATCCCTTTTGCTCGTGACATGAAGAAGAAGTCCCAAACAGGGATCTGATGAGTTTTCACTGCGTTACTTTGTTGCCGGAAAATCGAATTGTTCTTCCGGTTCAATGAAGACTATGCTTACTTTCTTTTCTCTTACCGGTCTGTGTTCTATCATGGACCTGTATTCCGTTCCTCGAATCGGGACTTTCTTTGTCGAGGATCTCTGGTTTAGGGTACTCCATCGAGTTTCAGTTTCTTCTTCTAATGGCTGTGTCCGTCTAAGGTGGCTATTTGAGCGATTTAAGTATCGCGGTTGTCTTGAGCTCTGGATTGATGGACGGAAACCCGTGCAGCCATTTTATCGCTAGGTGATGATTGGTTGTTTTGTTATCGAAGTCAGTATTGGAAACAAAGTATAGGTATCTGGCTCCTTCCGAAGATAGTGCTCTGGTACCTCCTCCTCCAAGAGGAACTTGGTAATCTAGGGCGGGCCCTCAATATCATTATTCCCGGGTGCTTGCTTTATTTACAGGTATATCTCAGCATTCCACTTTCTAAGCAGGCCCTAGCTATAGCAGCTAATTTAAGTAATCCGCATACTTATCTATCATTTTATTCTTCAGAAAAATCAGTCATCAAGGCGGCTTCTTTCCATCGAGTTTGGCCTCGAGTCGCCCCATGAATAATCGAACTCTTTCACAGAGATCAGACATTTTTTTTATATGAACAGGCTCGGTATAGGTCCAAAATCCATCAGTTATTACTCTCACCCGTTTTTTCTGAAGTCGGGAAAGCTAGTACATGTTCACTAACTTTCTTATAAACACGTAACTTCTTTTTTATTTTTTATTCTAAATGAATTTGTTACTGAGACATGAAGGGACTTTTCCATATGCAGTAGCTCTTAGGAGCTAGGACTAAAAGTTCCTTTACTTTGTATTCAAACTTGAACTTACCTAGGCTCTCACTGCTTATATCATCTGGGGACAGTGGGTGTTGTAACACCACCGAGTCTGTATCGGTGTAGTGACAATCCACCCTCGAAATGAATGGATACATGTACATTCTAGCATATGCAGTTACTGCTGCAGCTATTTGTACAGCCGCCAACCTAGGGATCCAGTCAGAATCCAGTTCTGAGGACTGATCAGACCAGTAAGAAAAGAAGTATTTGTTATAGGTCAAAAGATCGCCAGATATAAACCCCTCTTTTCTAAGCAATGAATCGTGTCTCTGTTTGTTGCAGATCTCAGTTACCGTCTGGTTTTTGGATTAATACCAAACCTACCATAAAGTGAATTCATGAGAATCTTGTAGACAAAATTACATCATGACCCTGTTGCTTAGCAAGTAGTCGAGCATTGAACAACGTGTCAACAAAGTCATTAAATAAACCATCACATTTCTCATATGGGTACCCACGAAGTGGTTCGATTCTGTAACCAATTGACTGGGCTAGTTTGAGCTCTTCAGTGAAGTAAACTCCAAAGAAAGTACCTGTTGGAAAGAGGAGAACACCACGCTCAGTACAGCGATAAGGTAGTAGGGGTCTTTTTATCCCCTCAGGGCATACTATGTATGCTTCTACAAAGCCAAATAAATTATCTAAATCGTAATACCGTAAATCCCCAACCCACTTAGGTTTGCCTATTGGCATTGGTTCATAACAAAAGGGTAAAGTGAGTTAACATCATAATACAGGAGATCACTTCCTTTGGGAATATAAACGTCCGCATGACCTCCATAGTATCCGCGACGAATAAAGGAATCTACATTAGTAGAGGGAATATTCATTGGATGGATGGGTTTTATCATTGTAGGAAGCCTTTCTAAATATAGTCAAAGCTAGTGAGGAGATTGTGATCTTTTTGACTATGTCAACCCCAAATTCCGAGAAAATAATTTCCTGAGCTTTAAGCATAACACCAGCTAGTAGTCTTATATATTGAACCAAGTAATTCAATAATCCCTCTTTCCGCTCTTTGAGATTAAGAAGTCCAACAGTTGAATGATCGACACTCCCTTTAGTCCCTAGCTCTGGACATAAATCATTAGCTAAAGACTCTAAGCTTCGAGGAAGAAGCTTTAATGAATCTCTGAAAATGATACAATGTCTATTAGAATAGTATACTTTAAGTTCACCATTCCTCATTAAAGGTTTTAGTTTATAGTTATGATTTCTGACTAGATGTCTAATGAGCATAATACCCTCGAAATGGGCAAAGTTATGAAAGTACACTACCGAGCATTTCCTATGTCTTCTAACCATACTTTCAAGGTTATTGACAAAGCTTGAGAGAATCCTAGTACTTCTATCATCTTGTGAAGAAAGTTGTATGTGGTCGGCAGAGAACCAGGTTGATATATCATCAGTGCAGACAGGAACGTTAGGAACACACTTTAGAAGACCTATAGCGTACGGAACATGCTCGTTGTTTTCATTGAGCAATGTTTCCATATCAGCAACGTAGAAAGGTTTTCTTTCATTGTCTCTGTAATTCCGAAGCTTTGATATAATACCATATCTTGTCTCCTTTTTCATATCTTCCTGATCCTTACATTCTTGACTAGACTTATAAACATCATAAGCGTCCTCAAGTATAGTTAACTGTTTTTCATACTCTACCACGTTACTTGTGTATCTGTCAGATATCACATCCTCACTTATTTTCCCATCGACATAGCTTATCTTATCTTAAGTAAAATTGAGTCTAAAAAGCCTTAGAGGAATCATGTCCATTATGAGCAAGTGAAGAGATAGTGATATTCAAATCTCGTAAAAATCGGGGATGTAGCATTCCATCCTTATCAGTCAAAGTAATTGCTTTGCCCAATGTAAAAGTGACTTTTCCTCCCCATGCATCTACATGAATGGTATAAAGGATATGAAATTTAGTGAATGTGGATATTTTCATTAGAGCATGCTTAAAGAGAGCCGTAGCTATACAACCGATTATGAAGGTAATGTCACCTCCATTGACTGCGATCTTTAAGGTTAAACACACCTCTAATAAACCTAAGTATCTATGTCTAATATAGACACAAACATCTTTCATGCTAGAATTGAGTTCTATCCAACCAGAATGTATAGGATAATCAGAAAGGTGACGAATAACAACATAACGGGCAAGAATAGAAAGGTATTGCATTTCCATGCAGGAGTATTGGCAAGGCATGCTTGTGATTGGCATGTTCCGAGAAGAGCACGGCTAAGGGCAAAGCAGACAAGGCACGGGTCCTATCCGCGGATTCGTAATAGTTCTAGTTCCCCGAAAGGACATCGTTCGCTTGCGGCTGAAGTGGAGATACGGCAGTAGTTCCTATCCGGTTTTCATGCAAGAGTTTCATTTTTGGCCGCTACTACGTTCGTCGAAAACTTCTTGATGGCACCATCATCTCATTACCTTATTTTTTTCCTTCGACTTCGGCTATGACCAATGCCCCACCTAGCTGAATAGGCGTAACAAAGCTACCTGAAAAAGGCAAGGTGTACCTTAAATTGAAATCGACAAATTGCGTTTTGCCAGATGGATTCTTTAGAAAGATTCCCGGATAAAGTTCAGTATAATATTTAGTTAGAATCTAAATAAAGGCGCATACGTGGGCGGGCAGGGGGCCCCACTACTTCTTCATTCAGGGGGGGCTAGCCTCATGACTTCCCACTGGGCGAGGGGTGCACCTAACCCACCTACTCACTCATCAATTACGGTGTTCAGCTGACTTACACAGAAAGACCCCTATTGTTTAGTAATTTTTCGCCCCATCTTTTGATTGACTGTTGTCAACTAATCTTTTCAATGTTCGATTCTACTCTATGTTAGAACATTTCAGTGAATGCTATTTTGATCTAAGTGGTCCTATTCTCTGTCCCGTGCTAGGAAGCATTACTCCTCTTTTCATTCCAAATTCTTCAATAAGACTGATACGATTGATTGGTCTGTGCGTTTCTCTTATTACTTTTTTGTATCCCCCTGTTCCTCGGATACAATTCGATCCTTCTACGGCCAATTCTCAATTTGTGGAAAGCCTTCGATGGCTTCCTTATGAAAACATCCATTTGTATATGGGTATAGACGGTCTTTCATTATTCTTCGTGATATTGACCACATTTCTGATCCCTATTTGCATTTCAGTGGGTTGGTCTGGTATGAGAAGTTTTGGGAAAGAGTATATTACAGCATTTCTAATTCGTGAATTTCTAATGATCGCCGTGTCCTGCATGCTGGATCCTCTACTATTCTATGTTCTTTCCGAAAGCGTGCCAATCCCTATGTTGTGCGGAGCTGAGCATCTTCTATTCGCTGGGATCAAGCTTTTCCTCTGCAGGGGCCTTGTGCAGTAAACCCCCTACGGGCGGTCCCCCGTCGTCGTAAAGTAGTAAAGGTCCCCGCGAAGCTTTCGGGAAGAGGGGTAGTCTTGTGCGTAAGCATAGCATTTCTGGTCGAACCACCGAACCACACATCTTTTTTTGGTGGGAGGGTACTCCGAGTAGTGGGTACCTCGTAGGACCTCGACCCGCCTACTCAGGTCTTGTATGGATATGCAGGAAGGGGTGCTCCTAGGTGTGTGTAGGGGGTGTGTTTGTTCGCGAGAATGGATTCCTCGTCAAGTCAGGGGGGGTGTGGACACACTTGCGCGAATTCGGGTAACGGCTACAAGGGATAAAAATAAAGGAAACTGTACCCGACCAGGGATGGACGTAAACTCGTAAGCTACCGAGGGTAGGGATAATCGTCCAGGTCTTATTGTTTAAAAAAAAAGCCGCCCCGCCACAGCAGGCAGGTTAGTTCCTCTGTCGTTGCCGGAGAGTTCTTGGCGAAGAGACCTTAGGATAAGTTGCTAAAACAAACGGAGGGGAGGATCGACCCGTTCAGTATAATTCCGAAGAAAGACTGTTGGCAGCAGGTGGAGACATTTCTTTGGCCCCCTTCAAAATAAATGCGGGCAGGGTAGAGCTCGGCAGAGGGTTCGAGAATAGGGTAGGGTCCTGTCCTAATAAAGAAAATCAAGATAAATAAAGGGGCGGGTCCCTTTATGCATGCATCTTCGTACAAGTGGAGGCCGGAAAGATCAAACCAATAGAACCGCTCACATCACAGTAGTCGTAGTTGCGTAAAGGCCGTCAGTCGGGGGGCGACCATAACATAAGGCAATGACTTTCACGGATCTCTCTCTATCTATAGATATAACGAACGGGCGGGTTCGAAAGGTAGGGTTTTTTACGGTCGGGTCCCCTACCACTAGTCCGGCTAGCCTTCTTCGGGCAGGAAGCAGGCCGGGCCCGACGGGCGGGCATCTCCCGCAACGCAAGCTGCATTGTTCGCCACCACCCGAGAAGCAAAAGATTCGAGAGTCAAGGCGGAAAAGACAAGCATAGTGGTCTAATGACAAGGGCCGACGACGGAAGCTCGGGACGGAGCCGTATGATGCGGAAGTCTCACGTACGGTTCCCTGAGAAGGGAGTGGCTACCCACTGGAGCTTCGACCAACCACCACCGGTCAATTCCGCTTTGGGGCCACCCCTGACTCTACCATCATTATAGGGGTATGGGGTTCGAGACAAAGAAAGATCAAGGCAGCGTATCAGTTTTTCCTATATACTTTACTTGGATCCGTTTTTATGCTATTAGCTATTCTGTTGATTCTTCTCCAAACAGGAACCACTGATTTACAAATTTTATTAACCACAGAATTTAGTGAGCGGCGCCAAATCCTTCTATGGATTGCCTTTTTCGCCTCTTTTGCCGTCAAAGTGCCTATGGTACCAGTTCATATTTGGTTACCCGAAGCCCATGTAGAGGCACCTACGGCTGGATCCGTCATCTTGGCAGGAATTCTTTTAAAATTGGGAACCTACGGGTTTTTAAGATTTTCAATACCCATGTTTCCCGAAGCGACACTTTGTTTCACTCCTTTCATTTATACTCTAAGTGCGATTGCTATAATATATACTTCCTTGACCACTTTAAGACAGATCGATCTTAAGAAGATCATTGCCTACTCCTCAGTAGCCCATATGAATTTGGTGACTATTGGTATGTTTAGTCGGGCGGCGGCCGTTAGGTCACCTATTTGGAGTTATGGACACACAAGCAAGGCCAAAACATGTGTGCCGGGCGTGCGACCCATCAACCCACTAGCAATAGGGGAGAAAACTTAGCATGTCACAACAAAAGCGTCGATTCGAGGCGTCAGCAAAACACCGCCGTCTGTTCCTAAAACAAAACCCCTTAGCGCCCCGGGACGGGAGTGGGGGACGGCCCTACGCAGACAGCAGCAGCACCGGCTCTACGAAGTCCGAATCGAATCTTTCGGTTGGCTTTCCCGTGAATAAGAATAGTTGGGCGCGGCGAAGCGAGCGCTTCTAGCTGTTTTGCTTGCTTCTTTCTTATTGTGGCGGCTATTATGGCGTGGCTGAAATGAACGAAAAGCGAGATGAACCTTTCAAATCGATTGATAGATGGCCTGATCTGTTCTGATAGATCGAAAGGGAATCTATCAATAATAAGGGTTTACCTCTTTCTATCTATTGATGATACAAGATATCTATCTATTCTGGATCCATCATAAATAAATCGATATGTATCTGATGGAGTCTACATCGTATGTAGAGCGCCCAAGCGCTTTTTTGGCCTGCTCAGTTCTATTATCCATCGGTCCAATGCACTGGCTCATCTCATGGAGGGAAAAAGCAAATGTAGTTAGTTGTCTTGTTGTTGTTCGCCGCCTCGACACATTCCCCGGCATCGTCCCACACAGAAAGAAAGAGCGTGGAGCCCCGGCCCGACCTGTAAGTCCGCTAACGTAAAGCGAGGAGTTGAGCCTGAACTGGCGAACCGAAGTCACTTTCGTAACCATACTTCCTACAGCTAACACGTGTCCAGTCCAGCGGGAACGCGCAGCGCAAACGAACGTAAGCTGCTATACCGAATCCCCCGCAGGCCATCGGGGACCAAGTGGTAAGGCCATGATCCGCAGGGGAAGGGATCACTCATTCTTCTATTGGGGACAGGTGCACGAACGACAACTCCAAACGTCAGACATCCGCCGCCTATACCTACCGTTTAGGTGGCACCAGCGAGATCCAGCTAAGGTAAGGAACTTCGTGTCGCGGCTGCTCCACTCCGCTGCGGTCTTTTGAACTGAACTTCGTTGCCTTCCGAAACGAATGGGCGCTGTGTCGTGGGTAAGTTTTGGGGCGGGGGGCAGAGAGAGACCAGAAGAATGATTCATTTGGATCGACGAGCCATTTCGCGAATCAATAGAATGTCTCTCTATCCATATCTATTCTATCTTTATATGACGGGCCATAAAAAAAAGAAGTATTTTTTTTATGGCATGTGAGATGATCGCGCCTAGTAGCCACATATCAGCTGCGCTCAATATGCGGGATTTCCGTTGGATCAGATCTTTCGCTTTGACGAATTTGGACCTAGCGAAAAGGACTCTAAGCCTTCGCGCAAACAAGCAAAGTAGAAGCAAGACGAGGAAGCGGAGCTGTCGTAGAAGCAGTAGCTTCCCCCGACAATATACAATACAACAGTAGCGACCATGAATAAAAAAGCCCCTAGTTTAACGAGTTCGCTGCTTTTCCCGGGCCGGAGAAGGGCAACTACTTATTGATTGATCGCCTTTCTTTGATATGTGTTCAATTTAGTACAATACAAACTACAACTAGATCAAAGCGGAAGGGCCACTCACTATAGAAGCTATAACTAGCCTAGCCCTAGCCAATAGTATAGAGTTTAGTAGTCGGCCAAACCCCCATGCTCACGACATGTTCTTGATATTGATTGAGTTGGAGGGAGTCAGAGACTACCACGGAATCCTTCCATAGTCACCCCGGTGACCTTCGTCACCAAAGCGTCACGACAGTTTCCAAGACCCCTCAGATAATCTCCAGTGGGGATCAGTCGGAGCACGCAGGAATGCCGACCACTACATAAGCCGCTGGCGGAGAAAGCTCGAAGAGCTTCCCTTCATTCGCTTCGCGGGAGTCGCACACAGCACATAGCTGGAAGTCAGAGGGCCCGTACTACCTGCCTAACCCTTCGCTCCGAGGGACCGTAGAACGGAAAGCGCCTTCTAAACAACTCGGCAGAAGGGAAGGGGCCTATGTATTTGCATGACCCCTGCGGATTTGACCCTACCTACACCCGGAGCCAATCCCCTAGCGGTCCTGCCACCACGCCGCAGAACAGGAGCTCGTGTGGAACCTTGGATTTCTGGCGTAACAGCGGTGGAAGGTATAAAAATATTACGGCCGCATAACATAGGGGCCTACGCTAAGGTCGGCCAAAATATGGACACCCGAAGGGCCCGGCGCGCACAATCCTATCTTATCTGAGCCCGCCATTGCATGCACTTCGGACAGCCGTCCGTAGCATCATAAAAAGCACCTCCTTTTCGAGGTACCCAAATGGAACGGTCTTTATTTGTGTTGTTGGTTGGTCTTTCTCAACGTGGTCTATAGCACGAAAAACCATTCTTTACAAGATAGGGCCGTTCACATGAAAGAAAAGCGAAAATCCATTCTTCATGGTCGGGCGCATTTCTCCAAATCCTCCGGGATCACAAGTGGAACGCTAAGCAAGGGTGGGGAGGCTGCGAGCTCCGCGTCGAACAGAAAGAAGCAAGCAGGGGGTGTTGCCGTAGCGCGCCCCGGAGAGCAAGCGTAGGCAACCAAACAAAAAAAGGCTACAAAAGTTGCTAGCTAGCGTTTTTAAGCTGGCTGCCTTTTCTAGCGCGCGTACTCTTCTGTGGAGTCGCACGGAACGAGCCTTGTCCTCAACGACTAGCTCCCTTTTCTTGTTCCGGTCACCCTTCTCTTGCCGTGGAAGGACTTTTGCCTGTGGTGTGGTCCAACCCGTGGGCGGAGTCGCCCTCATCCCCTCATTGCTCAGTGCTCCCTGCAGCTTCGCTGGGCTTTACCCGCGTGGACGCGGGCTTCTATAAGAGAATGAAAAGCTCTCTCTTTACAATAAAACGCGAACTGCGCAGAGCCCACCCTTTTTCGTTTTCTGCCGCCACTGGGTGGCCGCTGGGGAAACACAGCCCGGCCGCCTCTCGGGAAAGGGGGGTGGGGGATGGGCCTACCTATCCCGAGGGAGCAGTTTAGAGGTTCCATATGCCGAGCCGAAGGGCAGAACTTCAGTGCGTAATCGTAGTATGTCACCTCGTCTCGTCCTCGCAGCATCGAAGAGTACCTATGCACTATGTTCCGGTTCACTGATAAGGAAGATAGAGTTGGGGTGGGGGTCTACGATGTGATACTATAGTATGCCCCGGGGAGAAAGATGCGCAACTCAAAACGGAAGCAGGAAGCGTGTTGTCAAAAATATCGGAGGTTACCAGATCTCTGAGACTACCATCGATCCGACAGAGCGGAACAACCAGAAAAAGAAGTGGAGTTAGAAAGCCGTATGATAGGTGGTAACTATCTTGTACGGTTCGGGGGGTAAGCGGCGTACTCCGGGGGAATATTAGGCTCTATCGAACATACAGGGAATTGGAGGTAGCATTTTACTTATGTTAAGTCATGGACTGGTTTCTTCAGCCCTTTTTCTATGTGTTGGTGTTCTATATGACCGACATAAGACTCGACTTGTTAGATATTATGGAGGTTTAGTGAGCACCATGCCGAATTTCTCTACCATTTTCTTCTTTTTCACTTTAGCCAATATGAGTTTACCCGGCACTAGCAGCTTTATCGGGGAATTTCTAATCTTAGTAGGAGCTTTCCAAAGAAATAGCTTAGTAGCCACATTAGCAGCGCTTGGGATGATTTTAGGCGCGGCGTATTCCCTTTGGCTATATAATCGTGTGGTTTCTGGAAATTTAAAACCCGATTTCCTCTATAAATTCTCCGATCTAAATGGCAGAGAAGTTTCCATATTTCTACCTTTTCTTGTTGGAGGGGCGACCGTCCGTTGAACTACCAAAAAGGGTAAACCAATGTGATCATAACATTGTAGGTGCTTGCGATGGGACGGATGCTACTTCCCTCATAAGTAATGGGTGGCATAGCCCGTAGCAGAAGTCCCCTTTTTTATCCATTTCTTTATTACCCCAGAGGGGCCCGCCCTGGTGGGACCGAGAGAAAAAAAGGATGGGGGGGGCGACCATGCATGGCACTTCTCGACCGTGTCTCCGAGGGACAGTTGAACGAGCGACTCATGAATGCTGCCGGGTCGGACGAGCCAATAACTCGAACGTGTTCGGTCAGTTTTTTGAGCAAGAATCACTGCGTTACCTTACCTTCACCATGATACGGACTCCAAGTTCTTATGGCAGAGCACGAGGAGTTTCCTTCAATATGATGATGAGAATGGAAACCAGAAGCACGACTGGGTCTTCGTAGTCCGAGATCATACTTATATATCAGTCACAGTAACGTAAGCATGAGACTTTTTGGTAGTACCGGTGAACCAGATGGCCGCGGCGAGGGAATCTGGGACGGAGGACTCGTAATATCTCTATAGATCTGGCAAAAGGGAAAGACCCGGCCGACTCGCCCAGGGCTCGAGGGCGAGCCATACGAGAGTGAGTCGAATTCTGTTTACGTTCTCGGTTTGGTTCGGGCCCCTCTCGATCTTTTGCGTATAAGGGAAGGGGGAAGGAGTCTAAATCTATGGACATTAATGAACCACCATTGATGGACGTTGCACATGACACGATCAATTCGACTCGACGGTCCGGTGCTAATAGAAGTCGCTTACTCTCCGTCTAGCGAAGGTGCCAGGGCAGGGCTTTTTTGTAGTAATAGTGGGCGGGTCTCATGAGATTTCATCTATGCCGGCCGTCGGAATCAAACGAGGGTCGAAGGACCATTCGAAGGGGGACGGCCCATTTGTAAGGCGGGGGGCCCGAATGAAGAGCGGGCCAGACTCTTCTTTGTTTCAGCTGCTCCCACGCACGCAGACCGGAAGATCTCAGTTGTCCTGGACTAGACAAGTACGTAGAGATCTTCGTGGAACCGGGGAGGGAGTCTCAATCGATCTTTTCTAGGATTCCAACTCACGCCACGCACGAAGATTTCTCTATTGATAGAGTTAAGGGCTCAGCTCCCCCGACTCTAAAAGGTTAGGTTACTACCAGCTTGCCTCTATGGAAGAGGTGTACTTTGTACTGTCTGGAGGTCATATAGATCGGAACCCGGAGCGAGTTGAACGAAAGCCTTACCCACTGCTACAACTACTGGCGCTTCAAAGGGCTTAGATTCTAAGGTAGGGGTGTCCAGCCGTGAAAGCCTTTGGTACTTTAGTAAGGCGAGCAGCCCTTAAACAAAATCAAAGGCGCGACCATCCCCCCTTCCCCTATTTTTGCATTTCATTCTCTATTTGGCCCGCCTCATGAAAAATGATAGGCCTATTGATTCGAAGTAAGTACGAAAGGGTCGGTCAATAGCATAGCTCTTTTTTTTTCTCCTTTCGAAGGAAAGGCCTTCGCATTCTTAATCTGGTAGGGCCGGACGGCTTTGTTTGCCCTAGCTTGGCGAATCGCGCCCCTGACCGTTCTCGCGAAGTCTTTGCAACGGCTGGGAAACCAGTCTACGAAGCTAAGCATATTGCCACGCCGACCATAAAATACGAGATTGGGCCCCTTCTCAAAGATGGAATGGCCCAGCCCAATAAAGGAAGGTTAACGTACGCGATGCCTTCCATTTGTACGAATCGCGAACATACCACGCACGACCGGACGTAGAGCCAAAATTCACTGGCAGACCGAGTCGGGCGCAGGTGCCAGATCCTCAAAGCAAAGTATCGATCAGCCTAGTGTACCAACCACGTGGTACGACGGGCACTCAAAGACCTGGCGAATGAGGGCCCACCCCACCCAAGAGCGCTTATGTCATATGGGAACTCTTGGCTGGAAACAATCCTTATGGTTTTGATATCCGGTTAGAATAATAAGAAAGAATCAAAGTCCAGGTTGGTTGGTGAGCCTAGTGATAGGAGACTATCTAGCTTGGTTCGGAGAGCACTTGTTGGGTTTAAGATTCGTTTTTTGCTAAATGTTACGGCCTAAATGCTGAACTATTGACCCTACTTGTTCGGATGGGTGTTCACCCCAAAGTGTTCCCGGACTGCATGCATACATCCGTAAGTAACTTAGTGCAACATGGCAAATTTCATTGAGAGGAATCAGCAAAGAAAAGAAATCTTCTCCGGGTGACTGGATCGCCCCGGCAGCGTGGTTTCTCTGACGCAGGGAACCACAAAAAGCACTGTGTTCTTGTAACTGATCTTTTAGTAGGCGAAGTTGCCGAATTAGGAAATCACTACAGGCACTGTGCAAGAAATTGCGGTCCTAAAAATAAGTTTTCGCTATGAATATGAAAACACCCTTTTTTGTAGTAGCGGTTGCTCTTGATACCTGTTGCATTCTTATTTCTTTCCTTGGTCTTTTGTTTAGTAATTTCAATTGTGTGTATTTCGTGTGCTCCTATTTTGTTCGTGCCTTCTTTCTGGCTTTTGGGAAGTTTTTAGTTTTATTTAGATTATGGAATTTCTTGGAAGAGGATTTTTTCCTTCGCATGATGGGGCAAACTATCGACTTGAACAAACCGCCCGTGCCTGAGGGCGGGGAGGGGACGTCCTCAGAAAAATATTTTCCCACGGAGGACGGGTCGGCGGGGGATAACAACCTTTCCCCGGACCAGCTGCAGTATTTGAGTGACCTAGAGAATAAAGTAAAAACACAGTTGATAAAACTGCTAAATCGGGAGCGGATCATCACTCGACGTCAAACTTGGAAGTCCGAGGATCCCGCATTTTGGAATGCGCAAATAGACGCGCTATTAAAAAACAAAGAGCTTCTCGGGGGTGAGGGAAAAGAAGGAGTAAGCCTTATCCAGTTTTTTTAGAGTTTTCAATTCTCTTTAGAGACGGAAAAAGCACACTCCTCTCTCTACCAGGAACTCCTGAAAGCGCTCCGAAAGTAAGTAAATGGTTTTATTTCTCAATATTTGGAATATTTCCATAATAAAAAAAATTATAGCGTAGAGAACGAATCCTCTGCTGCAAGAAGAAGGGCAATGCCGATAGGTGCAGCTAAATGGGATGGTAATTTACAGGGTTTCGCGCTATAGGAACTGTATGGCTTTATCGAGGCATATGTTGACTGTCCTGAAACATTGAATAAGCCTTTCCTTCCTTACCGATCAGAAAAGACTGGATTGCTAATTTTCCCCATAGGTAGTTTACTATTCAGAGGAACTTAAATATGCTGAGAAAATTGGATATAAAGTCAGACCTCTTCGTGGCTATCTCTATGATAAGGGTTATGGTGTATTCGAGAAGTTTGTTGGAGATATGTTCAGTAATAGGAGGAAAGCTAAGAGTGAGGGACTGGATAGAATTTCCTATTTTGATACCACGATCAAAGGTTGTAGCTAACGGCTTTCGAGTTAAAGCGCACTAATACGATACGAACTTTCTTCCATAGGCCGATATGCTCATACTAAGTGCTGTAATCTCTCATTCATGCGCATTAAGGAAATTGTAAAGAAGAAAGCGCTCTACGCCTCGTCGAATAAGAGTGTTTCCGGATCATATCTATTCTTCTCGGGTACTCTTTCTTAATGAGAAAATCATAACTTGATCCGATCTTTATGTCGCACAGTGGTGTCCCAGGCTAGGGCTGCAGGTCCAGCATAAGAATCTAAACTAAAAAAGTATGTTTACGTGGTCCATAAATAATGGTGACAGAAATCCCTCCTACTGCGCCTCAACTTGGACTGGAGCTTTCGGGTCTCTAGGTATTGAATTAAAGAACGGGTTTCGCTTTGCTTTGGGGGGAGTCCTGGTGGGGAGATATGCTAGCAGGTAATGGCTCAGCTTCTACTTAAAAAGCGTTTTAAGCGGGTTTCCTTATTTATTTTCGGGTCTCTCGTACAAGATTCTATCAGTTACAGCGGATTCAAGGGATGGAGCCAGATCTACTATCCGCTTGCTGTCCCTAAGCTGATAATTGCCCGAGCCTATTTGTTTTTTTCCGGGGAGGGGCACATAGCTAGTTTTATTTTATATTTTTCTATTCTTTTTGAAAAAGCTTTATCCGCCCCGCGCGAGAGAGTTGAACAAATAGCATAGCCTCTGGGATGTTGGCCCTAGTGAAGGGGAGCTCTTCGCAGCTGTCAGTGGAAAGATGGAAATTGGTATAAGGAAGGAAATCAAACGCGTTGTTTGAGAAGGAAAAAGGGTAACTAGAGATCAAAATAGGCTCTCCCTGGACTCTACGCAGGACTTCTTTCTAAGCCTCACATAATTTGAATTTCTCTGACATTCCATGTTTCCGAAACGGATCCTATAAAATATTTCACTTTTTCTATGATCATCTCTATTTTAGGTATTCGGGGAATCCTCCTTAATAGACGAAATATTCTTATTATGTCAATGCCAATTGAATCAATGTTATTAGCTGTCAATTTGAACTTTTTGGTATTTTCCGTTTCTTTGGATGATATGATGGGTCAATCATTTGCTTCATTAGTTCCAACAGTGGCAGCTGCGGAATCTGCTATTGGATTAGCCATTTTCGTTATTACTTTTCGAGTCCGAGGGACTATTGCTGTCGAATTTATAAATTGCATTCAAGGTTAAACATAACTACAGGAGAGTTACCAAATACAAAGTTCTGTTCTCCTTTCGTTCTCTTCTTTCTTTTCTTTTTATTTTGAGATATTTTCATTTTATTTTCTATGCCTAATTTATCTCCATTATCGAATCTTAAGCAGAACATGTGATGCATGGTGATTGAAGAGGCGCATGCCATTAGTTTGTTGTATTGTCTAACACTTTTTTTAGTAGAAATTTCCATTATGTCTCTCTCCCACTATCTCATTCCTAATAGGGATTGGCATCTTAGTTTATTAGCTTCTTTTCTCCCTGATGATGAGGCGATAAATTTCAGCTGTACCAATTCCTAGAAGCATCTGTTCTGATACTTTGACATGGGGGTCTTCTGTTCACTCTGACGATTAGGATGAAGGAAGTATACAGGGAGGTCCGCCAGCCATTTAATGAGGAAGGTGGTCTTCATTTCTCTTGCGTATGGAAGCTTAAGGTCATTCCCTGCATTCCTTTGGTGGAAAGCTTATTTATTGGAATAGACTTCCGCGCAGAGAACGAACTTCTTGTCTCAAGGAATTTGCTCCCATTGTCTCAGTGTTTTTTTATGTTTGAGAAGGGGTAGTGGAGGACATAGACCATGTTCTGGTGAAGTGCACAGTAGCTAATCAAGTGTAGATGGTTGGTCTTCCTGAACTCTTTGAGCAGGAGCTTTGGACTCTACGAGGTATTGGGTGCTTGCCCTATTGAGAGTATCTTACATTCTCTCTTCACCAGACAGATAGACAAATAGGCAATCCGATAGAAAGATTATGGCTTCCTTACTATCAGCAAGCTCCCACAGGCGATGAACTGCTTCCTACTTCTTCTTCGCTCTTCTCTTTCCTAAAGAAAGTGAATTCAAATCTACGTGAATCACGAAAGAAGCAAAGCCGTAACTCGCTTCCGCCGGCATGAAAAAGAGGGAATGAATCGTGGATGTGCTTTACCAATTGAAAATAAGAAATGCTTTTGCTTTCACTTTCGCTATCTAGCTTGGATAGCTTAGGCTTTTCCATCCTCATTCCGCAACCAATCTATCATTATAGTTTTCTTACCTCAGAAATGCATCTATCTCATCCGAGAAATGGATAATATGTAGCCTGAAATGTCGCTTATCCCATGACAACTTATCCCTCTTTTCTACTTATCTAGTCTCGCTTTCCACCGGAATGCCAACAAGCCCTATGCACTGTATTTTGGATAAGCAGCTTCCTCCTAGAAGAGTGGTGGTGATTGAACATAAACAAGGTAGGAGTAATAAGTGGAGTGCTTCGTTCACACCTGTTCCAGTCTCTTTCTTTCCATCTTCTTCTTTTGTGTAAAGACTAGCTGGGGAAAGTAAGGTGTCAGAGCCAAAGCTAGACAGGGAGGGAGCTAGTTCTTCCAAGGATGGATATGCACACCTACTGTTCATTAATAGAAATGCACTTTTCTTTCTTTTTGTTAGTGGCTTTCTCTTTTTAGAAGTAGAACTCTAGACCAGGGAAAAGTCCTATCCTTTCTGTACAATCTCGGCAAAGCGGAAGATAAGGCTTCAAAGTCCTTTGATGCAAATACAGATGGAGCCTATCCAGCTGGCTCTGAAGTCACAACGGCTAAACTGGTCCTTCCTATATTAACGAAGGAAGGGGCGACCCAGCACCACTAAAGACTAGGCCTGAAGAACTCTAATAAGAGTAGAATGTCCTGTTGGGTGGTTTTTTATGAATGTTTACAAGTTGAGGTAACCAAGGCAAAGCAGAAAACCCTAGCACAAGCGGGCAAGGCTTTATGGTCTAAGTCAGCCAACAACTGCACATCCATCGCCCAGCTCTTTCGTCACCCCCATATTCACCACATCAGCTTCCTGGCATACTTCTCTTGGCCAAATCAATTTAAGTAGAGGAGTCTCTAAAAAACTTATACCCAGCCTCTATGGCAATCAAAATACTCACTTCTTTTACCATTGATATGACACAAACCGCTCAGAATTCAGTAACACTTGCTCTATGCAAAATCCACATACTACTTCCTAGTTCACAACAATGCATGTATCCAGCTTCATTGCAGAATCACCTCATTGTTGTGTACCCTCCTACCGACAAGATACCGATCGTCCCGTACTGAATCGTGTATACTGGCAGCCCAAGCGGGAAACTTTACGGCACAGCTGCACACCAGGTATAAGAGAAGGAAACCCAGCCAGGCATAGATATACACCGCAGGGCCAATAGAGAGTGCCCAAAATAGAGAGATTATTCCCTTAGCAAATACACAAGGGACACGCAGCCCGGTAAGTGGAAGAGATATGATTGGGAATATGATCTCACCAATGGGGCCGAGTAAAATGTGAAATGCGAAAGTGCTGGTCCAATAATACGAGATTGGTGCGCAACCTTTGCAATGTTTCTTAATACTGTGTCATATGATGCTTCACCTGCCAGTCAGGCGCGCTGCGGTTGAAAAACTTCTTTGTGCACTAGTTTCCAATGGAGCTTGAGGAGTCCAACTTGAACCTTTAGCTCTATGGCCAGATCGAGTTCGATACTGTTTTGACAAGATGAACTGCACCTATACACTCAGTGACATACACTTTATGGAGCAAGGGTATGAAATTGATTGTTTAGATGCATGCTTGCCAATTTGGTAGATTAGGTCAAGCTTGTGAAGGGAGGGCTAAGAGGAGGATCTTTGCCATTGGTAATTCGACTGGTCTTTCTTTCCCTACTTGCTAGCCAACCAGGGGTTGTTACGTAACATGTGGTAAGCACTATACTCCATTACTTTCTCAAACGCTCCACTCAGCACTACCTCCTTCCGTGCTGCTCGCTCTTGCACACGAACAGCAGCTTCTCCGAGACCTCGCCACCGCGGAGCGCCTTACTCTTCCTGCTGCGAAGTTACTATTGATCCATTCCTTTCCTATACCGCCCCTTACGATCGAAACCCTGAAAGTGGTTTCCTTGGGTAAGAACAGAGATGAAGTCCGTCCCTTAGCCTAGTCTATATCCACTAATGTTGTTGTTTTATAGAGTCAGACTGTGTTCTCGGGGAATACTGGCTTTCTATCCCATTCCCAAGTAGGCAAGCAAGTAGGAAAGCCCTTCTCAAGTAGGTTTGGTTGGTTGGCATAGTCCATTGTTTAGGAATCCAATCCGGATGTGAAGTATAGGTATGCGTATGGCAAGGGAATGCGCTTTCGAACTCAATCGAATTCCCAACACTAGCCTGGTGAACTAGTGTCATCATACGCATTTCCAGGATTAGGATTCGGACTCGTAATCGGCATGATAGAAAGCTCGCCTTCGGGTTGATGGTTTTTCCAAGCCAATCGTAAAAGCCTTACTTGAATGGCAGCTTTCAGTGAGTCAACATTTGATGATCGAACATTCCCATCCATGGATTAAGCAAAGCAAAAGCACGCACAAGGTAGGATCACGATCGTCGGCTGGCTCTACGGTCCCGGTGCACGATTAGAGAGTTCTATGTATGGGCGGGCCTTGATTTATTCACTCCATGACGAGCTCTGGGCTATGATGATATTCTTTGATGAGATTTCATAGTAAGGGCCGATTTCCTGCCAAGAGATAGAGAGCTGACGACTCTTCACCTATACGCTATCGATTCTCTTATCGTGAGTATTGCTCTTATCTATAATAATAGTCATATATGTACTCATAAGATGGCATGATTGCGTGACTCACTCTCTCTTTCATGGCTCTTTGATACAGGATGATCTCTTAGTGCTCTGGCGCTTCATGATTATTTCCAGCATCTCTTTTTCCTAGCTCAGTTTCGTAGGGTTTGCCCTGATTTGCATATCATTTCGTATATTGAGTATTTTTATAAATCATGGGTATAGACTAAGGGATAAACAACTATAGATTGCATCATGATCTGAGTAATAATGGTAAGTTCACAATCATTCTTTAGGTTGTTATACTATATTTAGCTATGCATTAATTCCGCCCTAGCCAACTAGGTGCGTAGTTGTTCTGGCTTTCGTATTTGCCTGCCTGCCAGATCTTTGTTTCGTAAGAAGGATGTTTTGATAGAAGCCCAGTCTAGAAGATTCAGTAGTCATAAATGCTCTTTCATGTTGTTCACAAAGTTGGTAGAATTGGTTCTTATTATGTGGCAGTCAGCTCCACCAAAGTACCCTAATCCTTCTAAAGATCAAGTGCAAGCTATACAAGAGAAACTTCGTAATGGTGCCCATCGATTTTCCCCTATGTACCGAGGCGTCATACCGAAGCCAATGCAATTGGAGGGAGTGAACTACACCGGTCGTATGTCTATCGCTGGTCCTTTTTACGGAGTTATGGGGGTTTGCAACTGACATAGAAAACAAAGTCTACAACTACTTCATTGCAGGTCTGAAGACCGAGATTCGAGGGCGAGTTCGTATGTTCGAGGGAAGGAAATAGTAATCTGTAGTAACTAGTGTCTTTGAAGATTCGGGTGATTTCCATTTTGACCTCTCTTCTTCGCAAACGAATAAGTGGACCAGTGTTTCAGCCTGAGAGATATGGACGGTAGCCCTTTACCTAACCAAACGGGGAAAGGCAACAACAACTTGGTGTATAAAGCCAGGAAGCGCTCGTTGTGCATGGAATTTCTGACTAACGCTTTTTATGTCGTGTGCATTCTCCTCGGAAAAAGTCTGAAGTGAAGTAGGGTTCCTTGAGGTCCAGGTAAACTCCATCTGTCAATGAAGTAGTCTTTCTAGCTCCCTCCCCGCTGGCCGGGGAAACGGGATGGCCTCAGCAACCTAGCCTTGCTTACAAAGGAAAAGGGGGTTCGTTCTCCCCGAGTGAAATCCCAGGAATCAGTGAACTCAGAGCCTTGTTCCTACCTGCCGTTTTCTTTCTTAACTCTGGAAGAGGGCTAGCTCCCCTGTTTCCTTAAGGTCGTTTACTCCATACAAACAGTTTCCTTAAGAACCCGTTGCCTCCCTGCAATGCGAAAACGGAAAGGCCTGCACGGAGGAGGTGTCCGCTTCGGGCCGTGATTGATGCCTCATCAAACAATAGATTTTCTTAAAGTCGTGACATCACTACGACATCAAAACTATAACTACTGTTACGCCTCTCTTCATATCTGCCCGGTCTAGGCTCGAACTTGGTAAACGGTAAGCCGAGGGGAATCCCACCTTAGGAAGAAAAGCCATAGAATTAGAAGGAAATGGAAGATAAAGGTGAAACTCAGATCTTTCCTTGTATTAGAAAACCGTCCCCAACGCCTTAAAGCAAAGGAAAGTGAATGTCCCTGACCCCAAGACCCCAGGGAATCCATCCACCGTCTCTGCCTCATGTGAATGTCCTTATGAGTTGTTCAAAAGTTGGAGACAAAAGAATCCAGGATTCTTCCACTTAGATGAAATAGCTTAGATGAAATAGTAAGTAATAGTTCCGCTCGTATCCATGGAAATGGGAAAGGAATTATTCCAATAGAACCATGGAACCCCCGAGCGGTTGTGGTTGTACCTGTACTTGCAGGGATACGAAAACTCGCTATTCACTCAGTTTCTGGTCAATAATAAGATTATGTAGGAGAGATGGCCGAGTGGTTCAAGGCGTAGCATTGGAACTGCTATGTAGGCTTTTGTTTACCGAGGGTTCGAATCCCTCTCTTTCCGTTTCTGTTAATTCACCAACGTTACCGACCACAATGTATCAAATCAAATAGATTTCCGCAATAATACCTTTATTTGATAGAAATTCATTATTCAAAATTAATTACTTTGGTACGTAAAATACAAATGAGCAAAAAATAAAAAAATCCTACTGTAGATAGATCCATTTGTGATATATGAATGAGAAAATACGGATTAAGGCCCTTCCGCGAAAAGGGGATAAAATTCGATGAACCTTTCTTATTTTCGTTAGGTTCAAGTCTGACGAGAATAATATTCTACGACTAAGAACTCATTTATTTTCAAACCGATCCATTTACTAAATATTATTTTATTTACTAGTCCTTTATATTGGAATGAGTCACTAGTCAAATGTTTTGGCAATTCCTCGTGGGCGGATGAAGCAATAGAATTTTGAATCAGCGTTTTGATCTTTGGTTATCTTTCGTAGTAATAATATCTCGGGGTTTGCAACGAAAACTTGGTATATCGACTAGACGACCATGAAAAAAAAATATGTCTATCTATGGCCTGGCTCCAGGAATGGTCGAAGCCATACCCAATCGAAAAAGGATGTTATCCAAACGCATTTCAAGTAGTTGTAGTCAAACCCGACCTGTTGACCCTTTTGCTTTTAAAGCAATATGTACATATCTAAGTAATTGTCGTTCTTTCAGACCATAATGAAAACGCAATTTCCGTTTTTCTTCTAGACGAATACGATATTGCGATCTTTTCCCAGAACGCAATTGGTTTTTTTTTAAGATACTTCAGGATCTAGGTCTTTTACTAGTTAGTCCTGGTAAAGCTCCCAGACGGCGTATTTTTTCGAAACGAGGTCCTCGGTAACGAGACATAAAGACTCCTTTTTTCTTTCTTTTTATTTTTCAATTTACACAAAAAAGAAAAATGAAAACTGCACTAAAGGATAAACAAAGCAAAATCTACTGAAGTACTACAAAAAAAAATGAATTGTATCAACATCTGGATTATATATTTGGATAAAAAAATTCTTAAGAAATTAGGAGAAAATTAAGAATTATTGTGAATCCATTCCAATCGAAGGTGAAAGAAGAATTGAATATTGAGTAATCAAATCATTCATTCTTTAGATCTTTTGAAAAACGGATTAATCGGACGAGAATAAAGAGAGAATCCCATTCTACATGTCAATACCGACAACAATGAAATTTATAGTAAGAGGAAAATCCGTCGACTTTCTAAATTGTGAGGGTCAAGTCCCTCTATCCCCAATAAAAAGCCCATTTTACTTCCTAACTATTGTACCAACCTCTATTTTTCATTAATGGTTCAAACAAGATTCACTATCTTTCTTATTCTACTCTTTCACAAACGGATCCAAACTTACTTCTTTGGATCTTACCCCATTCATACAAATGAACATATTCTAGTATAGGCAAGTAATCCCTATTATTAAGTAAGTCATTCACAATCCATATCATTATCCTTACATTTACTAAGTAAAATTTTGTAATACTTTTTTCTTTTTTAGTCCCTTTAATTGACATAGATACAAGTACTCTACTAGGATGATGCACAATAAATGGTCAGGATAGCTCAGTTGGTAGAGCAGAGGACTGAAAATCCTCGTGTCACCAGTTCAAATCTGGTTCCTGGCACAGAAAAAAGGATCTACCAAATAGGTATTGATACAAATTACTCGAGATGGATTGGGATACATATTATAGAATAATATAGAAGGAGTATGATTTTTTCATCTAAGTAGATAAATCTCTAAATAGAGACACTTCTTTTTCTTTAGGGTAAAAATCTCGGGTTCTTTTCTTTATGGTACAAAAGGAGGTGAGATTAGGTTCCCTTTTCTTCATTTTTGCATTTCTTATTCTGCTATTCCGAATATTTTTATATTCTTGCTTATCTTATCTTACTTTCCTAGTTGTTCTAAGTAATGCGCGCGGTACAAAGTTCGTGGTAGGGAACTTCTTTGAGTCATCGTATTTTTCTGTTTATACGAAGGAAATGAATATGTGATTTTCCAAATTGGAGAATCGAAATGAAGCCCTTTTTTGCTCAGTCTATCTGGACCCTTTTGTATAATAGGAATGAATTAGAATATAATAGGTATTCCGTTTCGTCTAGGAACAGAACGTAAAAATATTCCTTGACTTGAATAAAATCTGGAGTTGTGTTGTATAAGTGAGCATGAATTTATTATCATTCAATGAGCATCCTGTATTTCATAGAAATTGGGGGTTATATAGTCCTTACGTAAAGGCCAGCCTATCCAACTTTCCGGCATTAGGATACGTTTAAGGCGTGGATGATTATCATAAGAGATTCCCACCATATCATAAGATTCGCGTTCGGCACTTCTCCAAATCCAGAAGACAGACGGGATTCTAGGATTATCCTTTTGGGCAAAGACTTTTATGCAGCATACTTCTTCTGGGTTATCTATACCATACTTTATTCTCGTAAGATGATACACGCTAGCTAAAGATCCACCGGGTGCTACGTCATAAGCACATTGGGAACGTAAATAATTGTAACCATATACATATAAAATGACAGCAATGGAATCCCAATCCCCCGCTTTTATTTGTAAAGTTTCTATTCCTCGGTGATCGAAG
>Ga0157367_1000276_pt1 | contig 26445 bp, 22 predicted proteins | sample AttbisABBM2_FD_113142 | JGI IMG/M metagenome (GOLD analysis project Ga0157367, IMG submission 113142) | Fungus gardens microbial communities from leaf cutter ant in Botucatu, State of São Paulo, Brazil - Atta bisphaerica ABBM2 | ecosystem: Host-associated > Fungi > Mycelium > Unclassified ... | reverse complement strand
TTTGCACTCCAAAAAAAAAAAAAAAAAAGAAGGGTTTTCTGGAATCGGGTAAATAGTTTTTGCTACAATGAAGGAGAAAGATGAGTTTAAAAAAGAAAGGAAAAATAGCAAAAGAGTTAATACTCTTAGTCTAACTACTTTTAAGGGAAAAAAAGAATCAAATCAACCCTTTAAGCACTTTTAATTAACAATAAAATACCCTGGTTTTAACAACAAAAGGAAGTTTCCATCTTAAACCAGAATTAGAAAATGATCGGCTTATTAAATCATTACTATTAAGAAGTAATAAGTCAAAATCACCCGTTATCAACACAAATCTCATTGGTTGTAGGTTTTAATTGACTTTAACGTTTGAAACATTATTATTTTTAGATTAAATGGTGTAACCCTTTAAACTTAACTTGATGAACGAAAAACTCATCATCGTTACTTTTATTGATTAAATTGTTAGTTATTAATGTAGTAACTAACAATTTATGTCTGACATAAGCATTAGGTTATGGCGCAAGCTAAGTATTGTCAACCAATAAGGTGACAATAGCTTGTAAGTAGTTGTTGTGATGTCTTTAATAGAATCTTTTAATAATCCGATCATTAATCATTAGTAAATAAATAAACAAAATTATTCTGAGTTTATGAAAGGAAATATGAAAAAACAACAAAAACAATCCCAAAATTTTATGAAAAATGAATTGATGTGGGAAGAACCAAAGAAGAAAACCAAACTTTATAAAAATTGGAAGCTCTATGCAATTGCCTTGCCAGTAATTGCAATTGGGGCAGGAACTGGATCGGGAGTTTATTATGGTGTTAACGGACAACGTGCCAAAGAAGTTGATTTAAGCACCCTTAACCTTAATACGCAAGCAATTAACGGAAATGAAGGTAGGGATAAAGTTGCCGCTTTTCAGGCGTTTTTGCGCCACAATGAGAACATTTCTAATTTGGAAACTAAAGTTGCTGTTGATGATGATTTTGCGCCACCTTCATACACTCAAAATGGTAGATTAACCATTAAAGCAAAGGCTAAGAGTGGGTACAAGGGTAAGGTTACAGTCATAATTGATACTTTTGGACAAGTAAGTTTGGCTGATCTTAACAACCACTTGGTGGGGATTGAAAACATGACTGAAGACGAAGCTTTTGCTGCGTTCTTAGCTAAAAATCAAGATAAAAATCTTGATGATCTCAGAGCAAACGTTACTTTAGATTTCACTAAACCAAGTTATACAACAAAAGGTTCATTAACCATTACCGCGAAACCAGATACTAAGTATGCTGGATGAATTAAAATTGATATTGAGGAAGTTGGTCAAGAATCTTTAGAAGACCTTGATTTAAACTTAAACTTAACGGGTATCTATACTGGTCAAAACGATGCTTTCCAAGCATTTTTAACATTAAATCCCCAGGTACTAGACCCTGAAAAGAACGTAGAAATCACTAATTATGAAGCAGCAGATTATGGCCGCTCTGGTAAATTAGTCATTAGTGCTATTGATGAAGGCAAATACACAGGACGTGTTGATGTAATTATTTCTGAACTCGTGCTACTTGACTTGAACAATTTAGAACTTGACCAAACCATTCAGGGTAGTGAAAACATGACTGAAGACGAAGCTTTTGCTGCGTTCTTAGCTAAAAATCAAGATAAAAATCTTGATGATCTCAGAGCAAACGTTACTTTAGAATTTACTACTAAACCGGATTATCAAAATGATGGTAAATTGACCATTACCGCTAAACCAAAGACTAAGTATGTTGGAACGATTACTTTAGATATTTTAAAAATGGTAAAAGTTTCTTTAGAATCATTAGATTTGGAGCAAACTTTATCAGATCCATACATTAATAAAGACGAAGCTTTTGCTGCATTCTTGAGGGCTAATTCAACCGTATCTGATTTAAGAGAAAACGTTACTATTACTGATTTTAAACCATCAAGTTGAGGAACATCTGGTTCATTTAGTATCAAGGCCACCCCAGAAGGTAAGTATGATGGCAATATCCCAGTAGTAACTGGTTTGATGGCACAAAAAGATTTATCTGATTTGAATCAAACTAGTCTTATTGGTATTGAAGGTATGAGTGAAGTTCAAGCCTTGGAAGCCTTCTTCAAAAACAACCCAGATGCTAGTGATTTAAAACAATATGTTAAGGTTACTTTTAAGGCTCCAGGTTACGATGATGAGGGTTCATTAACCATTGCTGCGGAACTAAATACTAAATATAAGGGTGAAATTGCAATTAAAATTAACAAAATTTCTAAAAAAGCACTGGAGGAACTTGATTTAATCTTGACATTAAACCAAATAGTTGATAATCAAGATGATGCCTTCGCTGCCTTCATATCAGCAAATTCAGGGGTTGCATCTGACTTAGGAGAATATACTGGAGTTGGTGGTTTTGAACCTCCGAGTTTTGATAAAGATGGTAAATTAACCGTTAAAGCAAAAGATAAAGGAAAATATAGCGGCGAAGTTGATGTCAACTTCGCTCCTTTAGCAAAAACGAATCTAAAGGAGTTGAGTCTTATTGATGTTATTGATGGAACCGTTGAGATGGGAAACGATAAATCAGGAGATGTCGCGTTACGAGCATTTTTAAATGTTAACAAAGATTTTGATTTGGTTGGTAATGTCAAGTTTTCTGAGTATACCGCTCCAACGACTAAAAGTGGAGGACATTTCACTATTGAGGGGATAAATAAATATACAGGTTCTATTCCAGTAACTTTGAAACAAATCGTACCAACAGATCAAGAGATTATTGACACAATCGTTGATTCTGGAATAACTTTTGGTGCTACTAAATCTTTAGACCAAACTTTAGCTGATTTTATTGATGGTGTGTTGCGTGGCGAAGAACATGATGATCCACACTGATATATTAAAGGTCAAATTGAGCCACATAAAGCTGATTTTCCAATTTTAAATTCCATTAATTATGATAAATACGAATTCGTTGGTTTTTATCTTCCTGATGAAATCACACCCTTAACTGATGCTTATCTTGACCAAAATGCTCAAGTGGAAGTAGATATGCAGCTTCGAGCAAAGTTTAACTATGGTACAGTTCACGATAAATTCATTGACTTTTCTATGGGTTTTAAAACATCTAAAAACCAGTAATGATTTTTAGATGTTAAAAGAGTGTTTAGATAACAATGGTAAAAAAGCGTTTTTTCTTACTTCAATTTGACAATACCCCCAATTGTTAAATGATAAAATTATAGTAGCAAAGCGAGATTATTAAAGAGTTAATGATCGCTTTTATGATAATAAAAACGCATTGTTAAATATGAAAGAAGAAAAGGGGAATTATATGAAAGACCAAGCTAAAAAACAAAATAAACTGTCTAGAAATTGAAAATTACGTGCAGGGATTTTTACGTTAGCACCAGTTGGTTTAATTGCTGCTACTACTACAGTAGTTGCTTGTGGGGTTACCAATCGTTCAGAGATAACTAAAACCGATTTAAAAGATTTAAACTTAAAAACTTTATTGTCAATACCAGTAACCAACCAACAAGCAGCGTTTGACTTATTTGTTAAAATGAACCCAAACATTACTGATTTACGCGATAATCTTGTAATTATTGGTTTTAACATCCCAGGTTATGATCAAACAGGATCATTGAAAATCCAAGCCAAAGTAGATTCTAAATACACTGGAACTTTAACAGTTATGATTCCAGAATTAAATAAAACCGATCTCGCCCTTCTTGTTAATACAACCATTGAAGATGTTGTGCGTGAAGTTACTGGTTCGCCTGGTACCCCTTCACCAATGACTGCAGATGCAGCTTTCCAAGCTTTCTTAACCGCTAACAGTAGCTGAGTTAACTTAAGTGATGTTGTGGAGTATGGGGAATATAAACCGGCTTCATTCACTGATGGGGATGGTTTCTTGATGATTAACGCCAAAGCCAATACTGCTTTTAAGGGAAGTGTCAAAGTAATCGTTAAACTTGTTGTTAATGCAACAAATTTAAACGAGGTAATTCGAATGTTATCGTTTGATGATTTGTTTAATTTCAAAGTTCCGCAATATACAAAACAAGAAGACTTAATTAGCATTCTTAATCAGGAAGTTAAAACTATTTATTTAAATAAATATGGTTCTTTTGCAAATAACATTCTGGACATCAACACTGTTAATGCTAGGGAATACCCAACTCAAAATCAACTAGATACTCTTGGTACGGTTTGAGAACCATCAAGATTTGATATGGATGGTAAAAGTTGAAGTTCTCTACGTTTATACGTTGATATTGCTTATAAAGATGGGACCCACCAAAGCATCATCGTGTATGATGTGGAATGTTCAATTACAGTTGTTGAAGCAAACAGTTAGATTTACTCTTAAAAAGACTCTGCCAGTAGAGTCTTTTTTTGTCTGAAAACACTCAATATATATTGGTAAAATCTTCTTGTTGTTCATATGCTTTATGATTCACTTTTATAAATTTAATAAAGAAATCAGTGTACCAAAACTACTTTTTTATCACTTCTATTTTAAAAAATATCTAAAAAGAAAATGATAAAACTATATTACTTACAAAAGGAGACTGAAAATGAAAAACTTACTTTCGCTGTTAGCAGCATTGGGCCTAACTGCCACTGCTGCTACCACGGTAATTGCTTGTGGTAGTCCCAAAAATTCAGTTGTAATTAAAAAAACTGCCTTAAAAGATTTGCATCTAAAAACTCGCTTAAAAAATTCAGTGAAGAACCAACAAGCAGCCTTTGACTCATTTATTGAGTTAAACCCCGAAGTTGACGATTTACGTGATGGTGTCCAAGTTATTGGTTTTAGTGCTCCTGATTACAACCAAGAGGGATCATTAGAAATCCAAGCCAAAACAAACACAAAATATAGCGGAACTTTAACCATTACTATTCCTGAAGTAAACAAAACTAATCTTGCTCGTCTGGTGACAAACACAACCATTCAAGGAACTACAAACATGACATCAGATCAAGCTTTCCAAGCTGTCTTAACTGCTAATAGTAGTTGAACTAACTTAGGTGATTTTGTTGCTTATAACGATGGGGGGTATGTTGCTCCAACCACCACAGCTGGTGGTTCATTAATAATTACTGCGAAACCAAATAGTGAATTTAGTGGTAGTTTAACCATCAATATTAAGAAAATTCTTGACTTAAATACTTTAAATGTTAGTCCTCTTCCTGGAAGCGCAACCATGACTGAAGATGATGCTCTTGCTGCGTTTTTAGCTAATAATCCCAACGCTAGTGATTTAAAACAATATGTTAAGGTTACTTTTAAGGCTCCAGATTACGATAAAGAAGGTTCATTAACCATCACTGCCAATCCTAACACTAAATACAGTGGAACAATTATGATGGCAATTAATGCTCTTTTGGTAATTGATCTTGGTCCATTGGCTGATGAGGAACAGTTTATTCTCGATATTGATGGAACTAGTGCAATGATGGATGATGATTCAGGAGAAATTGCCTTGAAAGAATTTTTTGACATAAACGCTGAAAAATGACCTGATTTTGCTAAATACATAAAAGTAGTTTCTTATCAAAATGTGACCTATAGTCATGCTGGTATCTTAAGAATTCAAGGGACAGGAAAGTACTCTGGTGAAATTGGAATATTTATTAGACAAATTTTAGTCACTGACGAAGCCATTGTGGATACGATTATTAATTCTGGTTCAATCAAGTTTGGTGCGACTAAAGCTTTAGACCAAACTTTAGCTAGTTTTATTAATGGGGTATTACGAAGTGGTGAACATGATGATTCGCACTGATACCTCAAGGGTCAAATTGAGCCATATAAAGCTAATTTTCCAATTTTAAATTCCATTGATTATGATAAATACGAATTCATTGGTTTTTATCTTCCTGATGAAATCACACCCTTAACTGATGCTTATCTTGACCAAAATGCTCAAGTGGGAGTAGATATGCAGCTTCGAGCAAAGTTTAACTATGGTACAGTTCACGATAAATTCATTGACTTCTCTTTATCTTTCAAAGAACACCAATTTATTCCTCTTGATGAGACTAACTTTGTTGATGTTGTTAAAGAAATTTCACAAAAGGGTCAGTTAATCTTACATATTCCTTCAGGAACAGATAAGATGGGTGGTTCTGCTGATAGTACTTATGCCAAAGCCTTAAAAGATTCATTTATTCAATTGGTTCAATCTTTGGGTTATCAAGTAAACCTAAAAGATATGGCAGTTACCCAACAATGGTTACCTGGTCCAAACGGTACTGAAGGAGAAGCGCCAAACGACAGCCAATTGAATAGTGATTATTACCATTGGTATTCTAATAAAGGAATTTCAATTGGTGGTTATATGGACACTTTGAGTGGATCGAGAGTAAACTTTGAATTCCACTTTTTAAAATGTGAAATTATTATTGGTCAAGAAAAATAATTACCCCTTAGTCTTTAAGGGTGAATCTTTATCAATTAATTTTTTATCCTTTAAAATAGTAAGAACAACAACACTTATTAATGAAAGCTAATTTAAAGGTGTATATAATATTTGTGAGAATTGAAAGTGCCATGAGGCACTTTTTTTAAAGATTGGAGAGCAAATTATGAGCAAATTTCCCCAAGGGTGAGAAACCTTTTTTGAAGAAGAGGTAAAAAAGGAATACTTTCAACAACTTTGAAAGACAGTTCAACAAGAATATTACACTACAACAGTTTATCCGCCAGGAAAAGATGTTTTTGCCGTGTTCAAACTGGTGCGCCCAGAAAATGTCAAGATGGTTTTACTTGGCCAAGATCCTTATCATGGAAAAAATCAGGCTAATGGTATCGCTTTTTCAACCGCTTCCACAATTACTCCCCGGAGTTTAGCCAACATGTTTAAGGAATTAAAAAGTGATTTAGATATTGAACATCCTAGTAATGATTTAAGTGGGTGAGTAACCCAAGGTGTTTTCTTGTTGAATACGATTTTAACTGTACGCGAACACCAACCCCTAAGTCACCAAGAATTGGGGTGAGAAACTTTTGTTTTAAATGTCCTTAATTTCTTAAATGACAACAATAAAGTAATTTTGTACTGCGCATTTGGTAATCAAGCAATGAAAATGTATAGTAAAATTAATGGTATTAAGTCAGAGAATATCTTGAGGTATGGACACCCGAGCCCGTTTAGCTATGATAAATATTTCAAAGGTACTCGTCCCTTTAGTCAAATTAATAACTGGTTAGAGCTTCATGATTTAACACCAATTAACTGGGCACGATAAATAAGTTTGAAAAGGATATCTTGGTTGGGATGAAATCAATTAGTAAGTATTTATTAACTGAGAATAACTTAGCTCACGTAGTTGTTTATTTTTTATTGGGTTTTATTGCTTTATTTTTGATTTATTCTTTAATTCGTTCAACTTTTTTTAAACGCACTTATAAAGGTTTTAAATTTACAACTAAAAAGATTACTTATATTGCGATGATGGCAGCAGTTTCTTCAGCAGTAACGATTGTAATTTCATTGACTTTACCAATCACTGTGCTTCCTCCTGTTCGGATGTCTTTTGAAGGAATCATGATTAAGATTGCAGGAATGTTCTTTGGACCATTGGTAGGAATGCTGGTAGGATTAATTACCGAATTAATTACAATTATGTTTGTCCCCTCGTATATTCATATCGCCTATTTGCTTTTAGAATTGGGAGTGGGTTTTTTAAGTGGGATTGCCGCAATTTCGCAGAAGTGAACTGGGAAAAGAAAATGGTGAACCTTCTTAGTGATTAACCTTTTTATTATTATTTATGGCACGATTATGGTTTTAATTACAAGCAGTTATGAGCAGAATGTTAAAATCTTTGGGGCTGAAATTAGTCCTGATGCTTATAAATTTGTTTTTATTAGTGTTCTTGGGGCGAGTTTGTTTGTCATTTGGACAGTGGTAGGAGTTTTTCTAGTTATCAAAAAAGAACAACTTTTAGACATTGTTTTACCAATTATTCTGCTTTGTGTAATCACTGAGTTTTTAGCAACTACCTTAATTGGGTCTTGAGGAGATTCGGCTTTTTTAGGAATTCCTCGTGATAGCGGAGGCTATACTTCAATTTTAATGGTCCGACTGGTTGAAACGCCTTTGAAAATTTTGTTTAACACGATTATTTTATCAACGGTGTATTATATTTTAAGACCGTTAGTAAAAGCAAAGTAAGGGGATTGATTGTGAAAATTTATGATTCATTGAGTAAAACAACACGAGAATTAAAGTTAATAAATAACCAAATTCGTCTTTATTGTTGTGGACCAACAGTTTATAACTACATCCATTTAGGAAACGCGCGACCAAGTTTTACCATGGACTTTTTGGTGCGTTTCTTACAGTGAAAAGGGGTTGAGGTTAATTACTTGCAAAACATCACCGATGTTGATGACAAAATTATTGCTAAGGCGCTTAAGGCGCAACAATCAGAAGCTGACTTAGCAAATTTTTATACTAATGCTTATCTTGAAGACTTATCGGAGTTGAATATCCAACTACCAACTAAAATCATTAAGGTGTCAACTGTGATTGAAGATATGGTGGTTTTTATTCAAAAATTAATTGATCAAGGGGACGCTTATGTTGTTCAAGAAAACGTTTTTTTTGATTTAAATCGGTGAAAAACAGAATACGGGAAGTTATCGAACCGAACTTTAGATAGTTTAGCGGTCGCGCGGATTGAACCAGAAAATAATCTCAAACACCATTTGGCTGATTTTGCGTTGTGAAAAAAAACTCAAGCAGGAATTAAGTGAACTGCTCCTTTTGGAACTGGTAGACCAGGGTGGCATACTGAATGTGCCTTACTAAATGATCTTTATTTTAACCACCAAACTTTAAGTATTCATGGTGGTGGAATTGATTTAAAGTTTCCTCATCACGAAAACGAACGGATTCAATATCTTGCTGCTAACAGGATTGAGTTAAGTGAAATCTGAATGCACAACGGTCACTTAACTTTTAATGATGAAAAAATGTCAAAATCTTTAAATAATATGATTTTAGTCCGAGACTTCTTAAAAGCTTATCATCCCGATGTTTTACGATGGTTGTTTTTAACCACCAGTTATACCCAGCCTTTGGATGTGAACCATGATTTATTAAGTCAGGGTCAAAAGTTTTTGGACCGCTTAAATAACTTAACTAAAAAAGCTAAACAACTCACTGCTTTTGGGCAGTTAGTTGATGAAAGTACCCAGGAAAGTTCTGCGCATTTTCTCGAACGGTTTGGGGAGTTTATGGATGATAATTTAAATACTCCTTTAGTGCTTAGTGAGATTGAACAAGCAATTAAAACGATTAATAAAGATTTAATGAAGCAGAGGTTAACTCCTGATTTTTATGAATTAAAAACCATCTTGAAGGTTTTGGGATTTCAAACTAGCATTAATACTAAGGTTAATCAAGCCGAAAAATCGCTCTTTTTAGCGTGAAAAGCAGCCTTAGAAAAAAAAGATTATCAGAGTGCTGATGCTTTACGAAACCAATTAATCGCCAAAGGACTCCTTTAAAATGAAGAATTTAATTTATGGTAAACATGCAGTGCAAGAATTTATTCAAAAGCACCCCACAATGGTTAAGCGAGTCTGAACTAGTCATTATGAAACATTAGTCAAAGAATCTTTGGAACTTGATCAAAACCTAATTGTTGCAAGCACAAACCAGAAAATGGAAAAAATGTTTGAGCAAAAGGTTAACCACCAAGGGTATGTGGCGGAAGTTAAAGAGTTTAATTACACTCCGTTTGGTGAGTTGCTTAACGCTATTAACGAGCTAGAAAAAGCGATTGTTTTAGTGTTAGATCAGATCCATGATCCTTATAACTTTGGGGCCATTATTCGGAGTGCGGTCCTTTTAAATGTTGGTTATCTTGTTATTTTAGATCGTAAACAGGTCTTAATTAACCCGATGGTAGTGAAGACTAGTGCGGGAACCGCTTATGATCTGCAGATTTGTAAGGTTAATAATTTAGCCAACGCCTTAGAAAAATTGAAAGCAGCTGGGTTTTGAATTTATGCTTCTAATTTAAATCAAGCAGCACTTGATGCGAGAAAGGTTGATTATGCACTAAAAACAGTGATAATTATCGGCAATGAAGAAAAGGGTGTCGGGGAAAAAATAACGCATCATGCTGATGTTAACGTTTTCTTGCCTTCAAGTCAGAAAATCGATTCTTATAATGCTTCGGTGGCTGCATCCTTGCTGATGTTCATCATTAGTAATTACATCAATTTAATTTAGTTGAAAAAGGGGACATTTTTATGAATAGTGGTCCCTTTTTGTGTTTTTCTTGGTTAACTTGTTTAAGTTAATGGGAAAAAAATAATTCTTGTCCTTATACCAAATTAGGAAGTAAAGGATAAAAAATGAAAAAGAGAGAAATTAAATATTATGTAAACCATCAAGAGCGTCATTTTAACCCGTTAATTGTCAGTCAAAGCGACCGGTGAAGAATTTATCAAGAATTAAGTAAATGTAAGAATTATGCGATTAATAAAAGTTATCGATGTTATTACAATTTGCCAATTGAGAAAGAAGATTTAGAGTTAATTGCCTGGATTGCCTTTAACGAAGCGATTAACAAGTATGAAAACCAAAAAGGAAAGAAAACTTTTGAATCCTTTTTAATTGATGCAATTACGTGACGATGCAATGACTATTGTGAACGTTATGTCACTAATCATCATAAAGTTTTGAATTCAGCAAGTACGCGAAATTGAAGCGAGGAAAAGATTCGTGACATGGGAGAGCTATTTGACCAAAAGATTGCTTTAGATTCGTTGTTTGCTTGTTACTTAGCGACTTTAAAGGATCGTGATAAGCAGTTAGTAGCAAGAGCATTAATTTATGATTATCTTGAACCTAAAAACATCTACCAGAAATATCTGATGAGTAAATCAAAAGTATATCGTTTGTCGAAAGAAGTGATAAAAGATATCACCCGCCTTCTAATTTAATCATTTTCTAATTTATGATATTCTATATATTGTAATGTAATAAAAAGGGAGTAATTATGTCAAAAAACCGTCGTAAGATTATTTTAGTTTGCTCTGATTGTTTAAGTCGTAACTACTCTTTAACTAAGGGAAATTTGACACAAAAGGAACGTTTAGAAGTAAAGAAATATTGCTCAACTTGTAATCAACATGCCTTACACAAAGAAAGTAGGTAAGATTTGATGACCTCACAAGAAAAAGAGCTAAGAAAAACCCAAAAAAGGTTAAAAAAAGAGGCGAAAGCCAAGGCGAGAGTTACTCGTCAACAAAGTAAACAAGCGAAGCGTAAAAAGTCCGATCACATTCAGGGTGCAGGAACAACTAAGCGAGTTTTGAAAGAAAAAGAAATCAAGAAGAACCTTTATAACCGCAGCAACTTTAAAACCCCAAAAACCAAGGAAAAAATTGATTGAAAGCTTGCTTTTAAAGAATTCCCCATCAAAATGGTTAAAGAAGTGAGCAAGATTAAGTGGTCAGGGAAACAAAATTTAACTAATAAGTTTGTGCAAGTAATTATTTTCATGCTGGTTTTTGCAGTGATTTTTTATTTAATTGACTGAGGATTTCAAGAATTATTCTCGGTCATGCATGTGATATAGAAGAGTGGAGTATTAAAAATGAATTTGGAAAACGAAAAATTAGAAGCGGAATTAGAGAAGTATCCGGGTCAGTGGTTTGTAATTAATAGTAATACCGGTCATGAAGATAAGGTTCGTCAAGATTTATTAGAAAAAGTTAAAAACCAAAATCTGGGTAACATTATTTTTGATGTGCGAATTTCAAAGTACTCAACCCAGACTAAAAGTGGTAAAGAAACAGAAAAAAATAAGTTTCCTGGCTACATTTTCATTAACATGAACATGACTGAAGAAGCCTGGTTTATTGTGCGGAATACTCCTGGGGTAACTGGATTTATTGGTTCATCAGGAAGAGGTGCAAAACCATTTCCATTAACAAGCGAAGAAGTGGCAAGAATGATTTTAAACGACCAAATCCCACCTGATGCTGTTGAATCAGGAGCACAAAGTAAGGAAACTAAACCTGCTTCTGGAAATAAAGTAATTACTTCTGGGCCAAATGCCACGCAAGAAAAAGTCGTTTATACTGCTGATTTCAAAATTGGTGATCAAGTGGTGATTCAAACCGGACCGTTTATGAATAAAGATGGAAAAGTCATTGATATGGATTTTGACAAAGGCGTGGCGATTATTTCGATTGAAATGTTTGGTCGCTATACCCCAACTGAAGTAGAGTTTAAAAACGCAAAAATCATTAAAGAAGACTAAACCTGTTAATATAAAAGTATTATAATGTCTCTGGGTGTGGAAAGGTTTTTTCATACCTTTATGAAGGTGTACTTATTATTAAGTACCAGTCCAATGCGACTTGCATTATTAGCTCTTTTAAAGAAGGGCTTTTTTCTTGTTCAAAATTAACAAAAAGTCTGGAAAGATGCAGAATTTAACTAAGAAAAAAACTTAAAATTATTAAAATTATGTTAAGATAAGTGAGTAAATTTTATTGTGGAAGAAACCAAGAGTTTCGTTTGGACCACAGCGAGTAGAGAGAAAGAGGAAATACCCGTGGCTAAAAAAGTAACCCGTATTGCGAAATTAGAGTTTATGGCAATGCAAGCTAAACCCGGAGCAGAACTAGCTTCTTTGGGAATTAACATGCCAGAATTCACCAAACAATTTAACGACGCAACTAAAGAAAGAGCAGGAGATGTGGTGCCAGTTGTTATTACTGCTTATGATGATAAGTCATTTGATTTTGTTTTAAAAACAACCCCTGCACCAGTGATGTTGAAAAAAGCCGCTAAAATTCAAAAAGCCGCTCACAATCCTGGAAAAGAAACTGCTGGAACAATTAGTGTTGAAGATTTGCGAAGTATTGCTGAATACAAACTACCAGACTTAAATGCTAATAGCGTTGAAGCAGCGATGAAAATTATTGCTGGAACTGCTAAAAACATGGGAATTAAAATTACTGGATGAGATGAAGGAGAAACTAAATAATGGCAAAGTTGAGTAAGAATCGTAAAGCAGCTTTGGCAAAAGTTGATAAAAAAACCCTTTATCCAGTGACCCAAGCAATTAGTTTAGTAAAAGAAGTTGCTTCAACTAAGTTTGATGAAACCGTTGAGTTAGCTTTCAACTTGAACATTGATCCCCGTAAGGCTGATCAACAAGTTAGAGGGGCAGTTGTTTTACCATCAGGTACTGGAAAAAGTCAACGTGTTTTGGTTTTAACCGCTACTAAAACAAAAGAAGCAACCGATGCGGGTGCTGATTTTGTTGGTGCTGATGACATGATTTATAAAATTCAAAATGAAAACTGGTTTGACTTTGATGTAATCATTGCCACTCCAGAAATCATGGCTAAGTTAGGACCAATTGGAAAAGTTTTAGGACCCAAAGGTTTAATGCCTAACCCAAAAACTGGAACTGTTACGGTCGATGTTAAAAAAGCGATTGAAGATGTTAAAAAGGGAAAAGTAGAATATCGTGCTGATAAAGAAGGAAATATCCATACCATTATTGGAAAAGTTTCTTTTGAAGTTAGTGCTTTAGAAAGTAACTTCAAAACTATTCTTAATGAGTTGCAAAGAGTGAAACCCCAAACTGTTAAAGGTGACTATATTAAGAGTGTGACAATCTCTTCGACAATGGGTCCAGGGATTAAAATTCAGTTAAATTAAGAAAACCGCCTTTTCTAAAGGCGGTTTTTATTGCAATTATTCTTAGTTTTAGATATGATAAGAGAGCTATTAGTACCGAAGAAAGTAACTGGGAAACCTTAATTTGTTACCGAGGAAAAAGCTAAAACATATCTTTATCAATAAAAGTTTGCTTTTTAACCTTGGTCGAAAATTAGATCAAGGTTTTTCTTATTTATTCGCGAAACATAAAAAGGGGGGAAATAGATGACACAAGAAAGACCAGCACACGCCAAAAAAGCCTTGGTTATTCAAGAAATTGCCCAAAAGTTAACCACTAATAAGGGAGTGGCAATTGCTGAATACAAAAACTTAACCGTTGCGCAAATGACAACTTTACGTCAAGAAGCGCTGAAACAAGGTATCGAAATTAAAGTGTACAAGGATTCATTAGTAAGAAGAGCTGCTAGTGAAAACAACCTTGAACCTTTGAATCAATTCTTAACTCAACAAAATGTTTTCATTTTTTCAAAAGAAGACGGGGTGGCAGCACCTAAACTTGTCGCTGAATTTGCTAAAAAGAACAAAGACCTAGTTTTAAAAGCCGGAATCTTTGAAGGTAAAATTCAAGACACTACTGCAATTAACAACATTGCTTCTCTTCCATCAAAAGAAGAACTTTACTCAATGTTTGCCAACTCTTTATTGTATCCATTACGTCAAGTGATGAGTGCAATCAAAGCAGTTGCTAACACCAAAGCGTAGTTAAATAAGAATAACAAACTCGTACTAGATAGTATTATTATCAAAAACCATTAAAGGAGAACAAAATTATGGCAGTCACAAAAGACGATATTATTAAAGCATTAGAAACCATGACTTTAACTGATTTAAACGATTTGGTTAAAGGAATTGAAGAACACTTTGGAGTAGTTGCTGCTGCTGCAGTTGCTGCTCCCGCAGCTGGAGCTGACACCGCAGCTGCCCCTTCAGAAGTAACTGTTTTCTTAACAGAAGCAGGAGCACAAAAAGTGCAAGTTATCAAAGTAGTTAAAGAACTTACTGGATTAGGATTAATGGATGCTAAAAAATTGGTTGATGGAACTCTACCAGTAGCAATTAAAGAAAACATTAAACCAGAAGAAGCAGAACAAATTAAAGAAAAATTAGTCGCTGCTGGAGCTTCAGTAGATATTAAATAATTAGGAACTTCCTTCAACCTAATTAAATAAGAAGGCAAATTTATTTTCATAAATTTGCTTTTTTCTTTGTTTTTGTGGTAAAATCTTTACAGTGATTTTAGTTTAGTTAGTTAAGAGCTTCTACTAGATCAAGCATTTAATAAAATCTGCCGATGATTAACAGTAGAAAGTGATACTTGCATGATTAGTCTTGAATATTTTCTAGATGAAAAATGGTATAAAAAAAATCTTTCGAAATTAAAAAATAATCGTTTTCTAACTAAACTACCGGGAACTAAAGACAGTAAGTTTAACTGAGAATTCAAAGAAAATGTGCAACAGGACCGTTTTTTCTTTGATTATCTTGCTGCCTATCGGGTTGACCGAATGGAAAAGACTTATCGTGGATTTGCTTATTCTGAGATTATTAGTTTTCTTTTGATTGATGGCGATTTAAAAGAGAGTAAACCAGCCAGTGTTTTATATAAGAATTTAGTGCAGTTGAACAATGATCGGTTAAAGCCTAATTCTTATGATTTAAGGTTAATGCGGAACATTTTGCAAGTGTATGATTTAATATATCAGAACAATTTTCCTTTAAACGAGGAAAATTTTGAACTTGTCGTTCACATTTTATTTTTAGGTTTGGACTCTAGTTTGGATTCTGTCAATAATTGAAAAAGAACAAAAGAAACTTCGAGTGTTTTTCATCATTTGTTAGATCCGGAGTTAATTGATCAGGAAATGCATAACTTTTGAGAATACTTAGAAGACATTCCTGAAAGTAATTTTTCTGGATTTACTGAAGCGTTTATTTTAGGTTTGGAATTTCTCTATATTAGTCCGTTTCAAAGTTTGAACCTAATTATGATGCAGTTTATTATTAAATGATATTTATTTCAACTTGACAATGACTTTACTTACCTTAGTTTTGGTTTGCTAATGGGGGTAAATTTTGAAACATTTGTTGAAGTAGTTGACGAATTGTTTGCCACTGATTTTAATTGTGACCGCTATTTGGCTTTGTTTCGATTAATGGTAAAAAACCAAACCAATATGATAAAACGATTTTATTGGATGCTCAATAGTGTGAAGAAGCCTTTAAGAACAAAAAAAGAAATTAATGCTGACGATTTAAGGTTTTTTATGGGTTGCCTTATGCTCTTGCCTTCTGAGTTTAATGAAAAAATGATTGAAGAAAACCCTTTCATTAATCAAGTTTTAGATGGAAAAGAGGCCATCACGACTAAGTTGGAACAACTGGTGAATTTAGAAATTTTGCAGCAATCTCGCCAGAAAAATAGGGATTATTATACGTGAGCAAACCCTGACTATCAAAAAATTAACCACTTGTTAGTGGATGAAGCCTGTAAACGAAAATAAGGAGAAACTATGAGTTATAAAATTAAGAAAATTAATAACCGCACCACCAGAAGGAATTACACCAAAGTTTCTGGGAGATTGCCCTTGCCAAATTTAATCGAAGTTCAAACTGACACTTTTGAATGATTTAAGACCCAGGGAATTCAAGAAGTATTTGATGAAATTTTCCCGATTGTTAGTCCTAATGGTCAAGCAACTTTGGCATTGGATAATTGAGAGTTTCGTACCCCCCGAATTGGTATTGCCCAAGCTAAAGAAGAATCAAAGATTTATGATGAACCAATTTATGCTAATCTAACTTTAACAATTAATAAAGAAAATGAAATTGTTAGCAAGGAAGGTTTAAAATTTGCTGGTGGCGATTTTAGTATCTTCTTTAAGAATTGGTTAGAAAATCAATTAGAAAATAAAAATGTGGTTTTAACCAAAAATGTTGATAATTTATACTTTTATGAAGCAAAAACTAAGAGTTCTGCTTCTCCAGACATTGTTGAATTAACCTTAATTGACGAAACTGAAGAAGAATTAATCATCAACTTGACTGTTTACAAAAAGGGTGAAGTTTTTATGGGAGATTTCCCGTTAATGACTGATGCAGGAACTTTTATCATTAATGGGAGTCAAAAAGTAATTGTTTCGCAACTAGTGCGATCACCTGGTGCTTATTTTAATAAAGAATTAAACCGTAAAAACGGAGAAATGATTTATAGTGCTAATATTATTCCTTCACGAGGAACTTGATTAGAGTTTGAAACTGAAAATAAACGGAATGCCAATGGTGATTTGGAAGAAGTCTTGTATGTTAAAATTGACAAATCTCGCAAAACGACAGCCACTAGTCTAATCACTGCTTTGGGAATTAATGCTGCTCAAGCTTTAAAATTATTTGATAGTTCTAATTTAATTAGTAATACTTATCAACAAGATGGCTTAACTGGAGATGGTGAAACTGATTGAGAAAACGCAGTTCAAGACATTTATAAAAAGGTTCGTCAAGGAGAAACTGCCACTGCTGATGGGGCTTCAAAATACTTAAACGGATTGTTATTTGATCGTCGTAAATACGATTTGACCAAAGCGGGTCGTTTTAAATTAAACCAAAAATTAACCATTAAGAACCGGCTTTTGGGAACCAGATTAGCAGAAGATGTACTTGATGCACAAGGCAAAGTTTTGATTCCAAAAGATACTTTGGTTAATAAGGAAAACTACGAAGAGGTTCGCGAAATTTTTAGTCGTGATATTATGACTACTCCACTTGATTTCTTAAATGATATCAATAGCCCGAAAACTATTCAAAAAGTAAAAGTTTATCGTGATAATGATTTAAAAACTAAAACAATTACTTTGTTGGGAATTACTGGGCAATCAAATGACGAATTCTTAAATATTGCTGATGTTTTAACAACAATTTCTTATGCAGAAAACTTACATTACAATATTGGTCAAATTGATGATATCGATCATTTAGGAAACCGTCGGGTAAGAACAGTCGGGGAATTGTTACAAAACCAATTACGAATCGGAATGATTCGCATTGAAAAAAACGTGCGCGAAAAACTTTCAACTGCCCAACTATTTAAAGTTAAACCTTCAACAATTATCAACAACAAACCATTAACTGCTGTGATCGGGGAATTCTTTAACCTGTCCCAACTTTCTCAATTCATGGACCAAATTAACCCCTTATCAGAATTAACTAACAAACGTCGGTTGACCGCGTTAGGACCAGGGGGATTATCTCGTGATCGTGCTGGATTAGAAGTGCGGGACGTGCATGATTCGCATTATGGAAGAATTTGTCCAATTGAAACTCCTGAAGGGCCAAATATTGGGTTGATTAACAACTTAGCAACTTATGCAAAGGTTAATGAGTATGGATTTATTACCACTCCGTACCGAAAAGTTAAAAATGGGGTTATTAATAACGACGATATTCGTTATTTAACTGCTGATGAAGAAAACAATTATGTAATTGCCCAAGCAAACGTTAAGCAAGATGATCAAGGGAAAATTTTAGAAGAAACTGTCATTTCCCGTTATAAGGGTGATGACATTATTGCCAACGTTCACGATGTTGATTATATTGACGTTTCGCCAAAACAAATCTTCTCAATTGCGACTAGTTGTATTCCGTTTTTAGAAAACGATGATGCAAACCGGGCATTGATGGGAGCAAACATGCAACGTCAAGCTGTACCATTATTAAAACCAGAAGCACCGTTAGTAGGAACTGGGGTTGAGTTTGAAGCTGCCAGAGATTCTGGAAGTGCTATTGTGGTTAAAGAGAGTGGGATTGTTCGTTATGTTGATGCCAAAGTGATTACTGTTGAAACTAGTCAAGGAACAACAACTTACCCCTTAGCTGATTTTGAACGTTCAAACAACGGAACTGCAATTGCCCAAAACCCGATTGTTAAACTTGGTGATATGGTTGAAAAGGGTGAAATTATTGCTGATGGTCCTTCAATGGATGAAGGAGAATTAGCGATTGGTCAAAACGTTGTGGTTGCTTTCACAACTTACAATGGTTACAACTATGAAGATGCGATTGTGATGAGTGAACGGGTAGTGATGGAAGATCGTTTTACTTCAATTCACATTGATGAATACACGATTGAACGAAGAAATACCAAACAAGGTGAAGAAGAAATCACTCGCGAAATCCCGAACATCTCTGAAAATTCAAAGAAATATTTAGATAGTGACGGAATTGTTGCGATTGGAACTGAAGTTAAACACGGTGATATTTTAGTCGGAAAAGTAACTCCGAAAGGACAAGTACAACTTTCTCCAGAAGATAAATTATTAAATGCAATCTTTGGGGAAAAATCCCGCAACGTTAAAGACAATTCTTTAAAAGTACCAAATGGTGGCGATGGAATTGTGCAAACTGTGAAACGTTTCACGCGCGAAGATTATGATTTAGCTCCTGATGTTTTAGAAATTGTTAAAGTTTATGTTGTCCAAAAACGAAAAATTCAAGAAGGGGACAAAATGTCTGGGCGCCACGGGAACAAAGGGGTTATTTCAAGAATCCTTCCTGTAGAAGACATGCCGCACTTAGAAGATGGAACCCCAGTTGATATTATGTTGAACCCGCAAGGGGTACCTTCACGGATGAATATTGGTCAAATCTTAGAAATTCATTTAGGAATGGCTGCTAAAAAACTTGGCATTAAAGTAGCAACTCCGGTTTTTGAAGGTCTAAATGAACAAGAGTTAGACGAAATTATGCAAGAAGCTGGGATGACTAACTTTGGAAAAGTGAAGTTAATTGATGGAGCAACTGGGGAAGTTATGGACAAACCGATCGCAGTTGGAGTCATGTACATGCTGAAACTTTCTCACATGGTTGATGATAAATTACATGCAAGAAACGTTGGTCCTTACTCTTTAATTACCCAACAACCATTGGGAGGAAAAGCCCAAAATGGGGGACAAAGATTTGGGGAAATGGAAGTTTGAGCTTTAGAAGCTTATGGAGCGGCTCACACTTTAAGAGAAATCTTAACGATTAAATCTGATGACATTAAAGGTCGGGTAAAGACTTATGAAGCAATTGTACGTTCAAAGAAAATTCCTGAACCAGGAATTCCTGAATCATTTAATGTCTTGACTAAAGAAATTATGGGTTTAGGATTTGATATGTTTATGATTGATGCCCAAGGTAACAAATCAGCGATTAGTGCCTATGATCGTGCTGATAGTGATGTGGAAGAAGATTTGTATGCGGCAAATCAAGGTGATTATCATTCGCCTAGTGACGAAGAAATTATCGCAGCAAACATTGAGTCAGAAGTCTTAGTAAATCTGACCAGCAATGAAGAAAGTAATGATTAAGAAAGGGCGTAACTAAATGGAAAATAAAAAGAATAAAAAATCAATTAAGATTGAATTATCAAGTCCAGAAGCGATTCGTTCTTGATCTCATGGTGAAGTTAAAAAACCAGAAACTATTAACTATAAAACTTTAAAAGCAGAAAAAGATGGTTTATTTGACGAACGAATCTTTGGACCAATTAAAAGTTTTGAATGTGCTTGTGGAAAGTACAAAAAAGCTAACCCGATGAACAAAGGAAAAGTTTGTGAAAAATGTGGGGTTGAATTAACTGAATCAATTGTCCGAAGAGAGAGAATGGGACACATTGAATTAGAAGAACCAGTAGCTCATATTTGGATGTTAAAAGTGGCACCAAGTCGGATTGCGGCAGTTTTAGATTTGAAAACTAAGGAGTTAGAAGAAGTGGTTTACTTCGTTTCTTACATCGTTTTAGAAACTGGGGATTCTCAATATCTAACTGCTAAACAAGTGCTTGACTTGGAAAACTCAAAGTCAAGCTCAAAAACTCGTGAAGCGTTGTTAAATACAATTCGTGAAGAAGTTTTAGCTAAAATCGAAGATCTTGAGTCACGTGATGCGAGAAAAGCGCAAAGAATGATTGCAGAATTAGAAGACCCAATGATTCCGTTTTCAATCGATGAAGCATCTAGTTTAATTGCAAAATATACCGGCGCTAAGTTTGGTATTGGAGCATCAGCAATTGAATACTTGTTGCAAAAAATCAATGTTGATGCTGAAATCAAAACTTTAAAAGCAAACTTAAAAACTAACCATTCGACAACTGATCAAACTAAAATGATGAAACGTTTGGAAGTGTTAGATGCCTTTAAGAAATCTGGAGCTAAACCAGAATGAATGGTGATGCACGTTTTACCAGTTATTCCCCCAGATATTCGCCCAATCATCCAGTTGGACGGAGGAAGATTCACGACTTCTGAAATTAATGACTTATATCGTCGCATCATTATTCGTAATGAACGTTTAAGAAAAGTGAAATCAATGAGTGCACCTTCAATTATTGTTAATAATGAAAAAAGAATGTTGCAAGAAGCAGTTGATGCTTTGATGGATAACGACCGGAAAGCTCGCCCAGTGGTGGGAAAAGACAAGCGTCCGTTAAAATCATTGACTTCAACTTTGAAGGGAAAACAAGGACGTTTCCGTCAAAATTTATTAGGAAAACGAGTGGATTATTCTGGTCGTTCAGTAATTGCCATTGGTCCAGATTTAAAAATGTATCAGGCAGGAATTCCTCGAGAAATGGCAATCACTTTGTTTAAACCATTTATTATTCAATGGTTACAAGAACATGATTATGCTGATAATGTTAAGTCAGCAGAACGAATGATTAATGGTAATGATCCTCACGTTTGAGAAGCAATTGAACAAGTGATTAAGGAACGTCCTGTGTTGTTAAACCGGGCACCAACCCTGCACCGTTTAGGAATTCAAGCCTTTGAACCAAAAATTGTTAAGGGGAAAGCAATTCGTTTACACCCACTAGTAACTACGGCATTTAATGCCGACTTTGATGGGGACCAAATGGCAGTTCACCTGCCCATTACTCCTGAAGCAATTGGGGAAGCAAGAGCCTTAATGCTAGGATCAAACGCAATTTTAGGACCAAAAGATGGAAAACCAATCGTGACCCCAACTCAAGATATGATTCTTGGTAACTATTATGTAACTTTAGAAGAAAAGGGAGTTGAGGGAGAAGGGATGGTCTTTGCTTCTTCTTTAGAAGCAAAGACTGCCTATGAACAAGGTGTGGTTAACTTAAATGCGTTAGTAGCGATTCCTGTTAATAGTTTAGAAAAATATCATTTTGACCAAAAGGATCAGAATAGTTATTTAATGACCACAGTCGGAAAAATTTTGTTTAACGAAATTTTTGTCGAACCATTCCCGTGAATTAACACTCCTGATATTATGAATGCTGAAGTTGCGGTGCAAGATTATCTCATTGATCCAAACCACACCACAACAACAGCATGAATTAACACTCACGAAATTATGCAACCCATTAAGAAGAAGGAACTTTCAAAAATTATTGAACGTTACTTTAATATCTACGGTTCAAGAGCAACAGCTCAAATGTTAGATAACATGAAAGATTTAGGTTACTATTATTCAACCAAATCAGGAACAACCATTAGTGCTGGGGACGTTGTTGCTTATACTGAAAAATATGATGAGTTTAAAGTTGCTGATAAAAAAGTTGACCAAATTAATGAATTCTATAACGAAGGATTATTAACTGAAGGTGAAAAGAAACAACGGGTAATCAAGGTTTGATCTGATGTTAAAGATAACATTCAAAAAGAATTAGAAGTGATTTTAAAAGAAGACCCCAAAAACCCAGTCTTTGTGATGTCAGATTCAGGAGCACGGGGAAATGTTTCAAACTTTACCCAACTTGTCGGGATGCGGGGATTAATGAACGATACCAAAGGGGATATTAAAGAAATTCCGATTAAGTCTTCATTTAGAGAAGGATTAACTGTTTCAGAATACTTTATCTCAACTCACGGGGCGAGAAAAGGAATGGCGGATATTGCCTTAAAAACTGCAGACTCTGGGTATTTAACCCGTCGTTTGGTTGATGTATCTCAAGAAATGGTTGTCTTAACCGAAGATTGTCATCCCGCTAAAGGCTTTATGGTTTCAGCAATTATTGATGCTAAACACCAAAATGTGATTGTACCGCTAAAAGATCGTTTACTTGGTCGTCATTCTTTTGACGATGTCGAAGATGATCAAGGTCATGTTTTGGTGCATAAAGACGAGTTGTTTACTCCTGACTTGGCACAAAAAGTAATTGATGCAGGAATTACAAGCATCAACATTCGTTCGGTATTAACTTGTGATAATGACCAAGGTGTTTGTCAAAAATGTTACGGAATTAACCTAGCGACTGGTGGTGAAGTTAAATATGGAGAACCAGTTGGGGTAATTGCAGCCCAATCAATTGGGGAACCAGGAACGCAACTTACCATGCGAAACTTCCATACTGGAGGTGTTGCTGGGGATGCTGATATTACCCAAGGACTACCAAGAATTAAAGAGTTACTTGATGTGACCACGCCAAAAGGTTCAATTGCCGTGATTTCAAAAGTTGCTGGAGTAGTTAAGAATGTGCAAAACAATGACGGGATTTCTGAAATTATCATTGAAAGTTTAAGTGGTGAAGATGAAAAATACCATACTGTTTATAATGCGATTGTTCGGGTTGAAGTTGGTCAAAAAGTTGAACCTGGGGAAAAGTTAACTGAAGGTTCGATTGATATTAAAGAATTGTTAGATGTTGCATCTGTTGAGGCAGTTCAAAACTACATCTTAAAAGAAGTTCAACAAGTTTATCGTTTACAAGGAATTGAAATTGCTGACAAGTACATTGAAATTATTATTAAACAAATGCTAGGAAAAGTGAAAATTACTGAAGCCGGAGAAACTGATCTTTTACCAGGAGAAGTTGTCACCCAAAAACGTTTCCGTAATGCTGTCCAACAAGCGTTCTTGAACAACCAACAACCACCATTAGCAAAACCAGTAATCTTTGGAATTAAAAAAGCACCATTGGAATCAGAATCATGATTATCATCAGCTTCATTCCAAGATACAGCACGAGTTTTAACCAAAGCGGTTGTCCGTGGTCAAGAAGACCATCTGGATGGATTGAAAGAAAACATTATGTTAGGAAACCTAATTCCCGCAGGAACTGGTTTAACTGGTACAGAAGAAGTTATGAAGATTGGTGAAGAGTACCACAAGTCTGAATACTAAGAAATTTAAAAGCAGTTATTAGTAACTGCTTTTTTTCTGGGATGTAATCAAAAGCTGAATTTTGTATAATTAAAACAAGCAAAAGAAAGAAGGTTTTGTTGATGAAGCCAAAAATTTATATCAGTAATGACCATACTGGGGTGGAAATGAAACAAGCAATTGTCAAACATTTAACCAGTCTTGATTATAAAGTAATTGATTTAGGAAATACGGATGGAAAAGCTTGTAGTTATGCTAGCAAAGGTTTGGAATTGGGAGAAAAGGTTGCTGGGGATAAAGACTGCTTAGGAATTGCTTTGTGTGGTACGGGAATCGGAATTTCAATTGCAGCAAACAAAGTTAAAGGAGTTAGGGCCGGGTTAGTTTCTGAATTAGAGACTGCCCAGTTGATTCGTGAGCATAACGATTGTAATGTGATCGCGATGGGAGCAAGAATGATTGCTGTTGCTAAAGCTTTAAAACTAGTTGATGCCTTTTTGAATAGCGAATTTGCTCACGGTCGTCATGAAGAAAGGGTAAAAACTATTAATGAGTACCATGGATAAACGCATTCAGTCGGCTTTAAATAAAGAATTAAATCGTCAACAAACTCACATTGAGTTAATTGCTTCAGAAAACTATGTTTCAGAAGCAGTCTTAATTGCTAATGGTTCAATTTTCACCAACAAGTATGCAGAAGGTTACCCGCATAAACGTTATTATGGGGGTTGTGCTTATATTGATGAAGTTGAAAGTTTGGGGATTGCATTGGCAAAAGAAATTTTTGGTTGTGATCACGCTAACCTGCAACCCCATTCAGGATCACAAGCAAACCAAGCAGTTTATCAGGCTTTATTAAATCCTGGTGATAAAGTGTTGGCAATGGATTTGAATGCTGGGGGTCATTTAACTCATGGTGCTAAAGTCAACTTTTCTGGAAAAACTTATCACTTTGCTTTTTATGGTGTTGACCAAAAAACTGAAATGTTAGATTACGATTTAATTGCCAAACAAGCTAAAGAATTTCAACCAAAACTGATCGTTACAGGAGCGAGTGCTTATTCGCGTGCGATTGATTTTGCTAAGTTCAAGAAAATTGCTGATGCTGTCGGAGCAAAACTGATGGTGGATATGGCTCATATTGCCGGATTAGTGGCGACTGGAATGCACCAAAATCCTGTGCCTTATGCTGATGTAGTCACCACTACCACTCACAAAACGCTTCGGGGAGCTCGGGGTGGAATGATTTTATGTAAACAAGAATATGCTAAGAAAATTGATGCTGCAGTTTTTCCTGGGATTCAAGGGGGTCCTTTAGAAAATTTAATTGCAGGAAAGGTTCAAGCATTGTGTGAAGTTCAAACCCCAGAGTTCAAACTTTATGGTCAACAAATTGTTAAAAATGCCCAAGCGCTTGCCAGAACATTAAGTCAAAACGGAATTAAGTCATTAACCAACGGAACAGATAATCACTTGATTAGTTTTGATGTTAAAAAAACTTTTAACTTAACGGGGAGAGAAGCTGAAAGGATCTTAGAAAGTATTGGTATTGTCACTAATAAAGAATTACTTCCTTTTGATGAAGAAACTCCTTATAATACTTCAGGATTAAGAATTGGAACCCCAGCAATGACCACGCGCGGTTTTAAAGAAGCAGAGTTTATTGTGGTAGGAGAAATCATTGCCCAAGCCTTAAAAAACCCTGATAAGACTAATTTAAATACTTTGCACCAACAAGCAGAAGCACTTTGTGCTCGGTTTCCTATTTATCCCAATTTAAAATATTAGAAAGAAGAATTATTTATGTCTGTTTTTGAGCTAAAACATCCTTTAATTATTGATAAGTTGACCAGAATGCGCCGGAAAGAAACTACCAGTAAAGATTTTCGTGAAAATCTTAACGAAATTGCTGGATTAATGGTTTATGAAGTGTTTCGTGACCTACCTTTAAGTGAACAAACGATTCAAACTCCCTTAGTAGAGACAACTGGTTATGTAATTCAAACCCCCGTGGTCTTAGTGCCAATTATCCGCGCGGGATTGGGAATGATGGAGGGGATTCAACAACTAGTGCCGACAAGTCGGGTAGCCCACATTGGTTTATATCGTGATGAGAATACTAAGGAACCCGTGCAATATTATGCTAAACCTACCCCTGATGTTGACCAGTCATATGTCTTGGTAGTTGACCCGATGTTAGCCACGGGTGGTTCTGCTAATAAAGCCTTGATGATTGCTAAAGAGTGAGGTGCAAAAACCATTAAATTTATTTGCTTGGTAGCAGCTCCCCAAGGAATTGAATTATTACAAACCACTCATCCTGATGTGGATATTTATGTGGCAAATATTGATCAAAGTCTAAATAATGATGGTTATATTATTCCTGGATTGGGTGATGCTGGTGACCGAATTTTTGGCACTAAATAGTTCGAATTAGAATTTAAAAGAAGAAAACCCGTTTAAAAGCGATTACTTTAAACGGGTTTTTAATGGGCGAGTTTCTTTGTTGGGACTTTTAGAAAATTGGACTGCATCGGTCCAATTTTTTTTATTTCCGACTTATCTTTTTTGCCATTTTTTTCCAGCCATTCAGCGAGAAAATTATTTCT
>Ga0157367_1000275_pt1 | contig 26469 bp, 24 predicted proteins | sample AttbisABBM2_FD_113142 | JGI IMG/M metagenome (GOLD analysis project Ga0157367, IMG submission 113142) | Fungus gardens microbial communities from leaf cutter ant in Botucatu, State of São Paulo, Brazil - Atta bisphaerica ABBM2 | ecosystem: Host-associated > Fungi > Mycelium > Unclassified ... | reverse complement strand
GTGATCGCTCAGCGCGGCCGTGCCGCTTGCAACGGTCGACATGTGTGGCTCCGGGTTCTTAAGATGAAAAACGGGATTGCTTATGACGCTCGGTGATTATCGGAAGCACGCCCCTGCCGGCTCAACATGCTATAGCCGTCATGTCGCGTGCAACCGAAAGGGAAACGGAACGGGGCAGCCTCAGGTGACGTACGCGCCCGGCAGCAGCGTCGAGATCGACACGTCGAACGCGCGCGCGATCTTGTCGGCGGTGACGATCGATGCGATCGCCTCGCCGCGCTCGATCTCGCCGACATACGAGCGGTTCAGCCCCGCATGCTCGGCCAGTTGCTCCTGCGACCACGTGCGCGCTTCGCGCAGCTTGCGCACGTTGGCGCCGAAGTGATGGATGAGGTCGCTCATCGCGCCTCCTAGGCGACGCGCGCCGCCGCGCGCGGTGCGGTATTCGCTTCGCTGCGCAGCACGGCCTGCGTGACGTTTTCGCCGGCCGGCACGTCCTGCGTGAGCCACACGTTGCCGCCGATCACCGCGCCGCGTCCGATCGTCACGCGGCCGAGGATCGTTGCGCCCGCATAGATCACCACGTCGTCCTCGACGATCGGATGGCGCGCGAGCCCCTTCTCCAGATGGCCTGCCGCATCGCGCGGGAAGCGCTTCGCGCCGAGCGTGACGGCCTGGTACACGCGCACGCGCTCGCCGATGATCGCCGTTTCGCCGATCACGACACCCGTGCCGTGATCGATGAAGAAGCCCGCGCCGATGCGGGCGCCCGGATGAATGTCGATGCCCGTTTCCGCATGCGCCTGCTCGGCGATGATCCGTGCGAGCAGCGGCAGGCCGAGCCCGTATAGCTCGTGCGCGAGCCGGTGATGGATCATCGCGAGGATGCCCGGGTAGCACAGCAGCACCTCGTCGACGCTGCCGGCCGCCGGGTCGCCATGGAACGCCGCGAGCACGTCGCTGTCGAGCAGGCGGCGGATCTCCGGCAGCCGCGCGGCGAACGCCTGCACGGCCGCGGATGCCGGTTCGTCGGCCGGCGCGTCCGCGTTGCGCTGGCGCGCCGCGTAGCGCAGCTCCAGCATCACCTGCGCGAGCAATGCGTTCAGCGCCGCGTCGAGCGCGTGGGCCACGTAGAAGTTCTCGCTTTCCTGGCGCAGGTCCGGCGGGCCGAGCCGCATCGGAAACAGCACGCCCTTCAGCGCGCCGACGATCTGCGCGAGCGCTTCGCGCGCCGGCAGGTCGCGGCCGCCCGGCTCCAGCGAGCGCCGCTGCTTTTCCCGCCACGCGCGGCGCTCGGCCTGCAGCGATTGAACGATGTCGTCGATGTCGAATGCGGCCACTGTCGCTTCTCCCCGTATCGGCCTTGTTTCAGTCCTGCGCCCACGGCAAGCCGTGAAAGCGCCAGCCGTTGCGGCTGCCGCGGCGCTGCTGTTCGTCCAGGTCGCCCTCGAAGCCTTCGAGCACGTTGAACACTTGCGTGAAGCCGGCCTTCGCCGCCGCCTCGGCGGCCTGCGCCGAGCGGTTGCCGCTGCGGCACAGCAGCAGGATCAGCGCGTCCTTGCCGGTTTTCGCTTCCAGTTCGCGCACGAAGCGCGGGTTGCGCGTGAGGCTCGTGCCGGTCGCCCACGGCACGTGCAGCGTGTCCGGCACATGGCCGACGAACTTGCGCTCTTCGGCGGTACGCACGTCGACCAGCAACGCGTCGCCGGCCGAGAACAGCGCCCACGCGATGTCGGGCGCCACGCCGCCCGCATGGGGCGTGCTCGCGGCCGCTGCGGCAGCGCGGGCGTCGTCGAGCGCTTGCCGGGCTGCGGTTCGTTCTTCCACTGCATATGTCATGACGTCTCCTTGTCGGTTCGTCCGATCAAAAACGCTGGGATATGCGGCCGGTGCAGCTTGCATGCTGTCTATAGCCGTCAGCGCCACTATGCGAGCGCGTGCGGGGATGCAGAACCAATAAAAATTCATTTCCTAATCAGCGCCGAATGAATTGCTATCGCGGTTGTGCGCTATCGGGCGGATTGGTGCGGTTTGTCGCGCGGCGTGCGAGGCGCGCATCGGGTGCCGAGGCACCGACGCGGAAAGGGGGAACGGGGGGAAGAATGTCGTCGCGCCGGACGGCGCGTCGTGATGGAAACCGAAGCCGAGCGTACGGCTCGGCTTCGGCGGCGCGCGAGGCGCCGTGTTCGCTTACTGCGCGTCGTGCTTCGCGCGTTCCGCCGCCGCGATGATCGCGTCGGCCACGGCCTTCGGCTGGCTCAGCATCGCCACGTGGCTGCCGTTCACGCGCGTGAGCGTCGCGCCGATCCGCTTCGCCATCGTTTCCTGCAGCGTCGGATCGATCATCCGGTCCTGCGTCGCCACGACGAAGGTCGACGGCTTCGCGTGCCAGGCGGCCTGCGTGACCTTCTCCGAGATGCACCCGCCGTACCACGGCCCTTGCGTCGCCGCGACGAGGCGCTGCTGCGCGGCCGGCAGATCCGGCGCGAAATCCTGCGCGATCGCCTTGTCCGACAGCGTGGCGAAGCCGCCCGCGTCCTTGCGCAGCTCGCCGGCCCACGCCGGCGGCGGCAGCCCCTGCGTGACGTCGGCGATCGACTGGCCGTTGTCGGGCGCGAACGCCGCGACGTAGACGAGCGACTTCACCTTGTCGTCATTGCCCGCGTCGCTGATCACCACGCCGGCCCACGAGTGGCCCACCAGCACGACGGGCCCCTGCTGCTGGTCGATCGCGCGCTTCGTGGCGGCCGCGTCGTCGGCAAGCGAGCTCAGCGGGTTCTGCACGGACACCACGTGCAGCCCGCGCGCTTCCAGCAGCGGAATCACGCGGTTCCAGCTCGACCCGTCGGCGAACGCGCCGTGCACGAGCACGACGTTGGTGCCTTTCAGGTCGTCCTTCGGCGCGGCATGCGCCGCCGCTGCGCCGAACAGTCCGCCGACCACCGCGGCGGAGACCAGCACCCGTTGCATCGTTCGAACCATGGTCATGCTCCTTCTTGTCGTGTTGTTCACATGAAGCGCCGCCGATGGGCGGCGCAGGCGGCAGCGGATCACGAATGCGCGTAGAGGTCGTCGGACGGGATCGTGTCGTGGTGGACGGCGCGCGCCTGCACCATGTCGCGATGCGGGGCCGGCGCGGGCGCATCGGCCACGTTGTCGCCTTCCGACTTCGACGGGCCGTTCTGGTCGGAACGTGCGACCTGCAGCGCGGCGGCGACGTCGTCCGGGTAATGCGGTTCGCTGCGGGCCGGGTTGTAGCCGGCCTGCTCCAGCCGAACGAGTTCGGCGCGCACGTCGGCGCGGGTGAGGCCGTGGCCGGTATCGGCGAAGGACAGTGCGGGAGCGATGGCAAGCAAGGCGGCAGCGAGGATTCGGGCGGTTTTCATCAACGTTCTCCTGAAGGAAAGTGAGCAGTCGATCATTCGGTATCCGACTCAACGTCGTTCATCGAACGTTTTCTGCATGTCGACAGTAGAACCCGCCCACGTATCTCGCATGTTTCCGGAACAGGGGCCCGGTGCATGCCAGTTTTTCCAGGATGGCCGCAGATACAGTGGGATACAAAATCGCGCGAGGCGGCGCCGGCGATTCACGTCGCGCGCCTGCGGCAATGAACATGTCGACGTCATTGCGACGCCGAAGCGGGATCAGTCTCGAGCGCGCGGCGTGGCCGCGCGTCGGGCCCGGTCAGGCGCCAGCCCGGGCAGCGCGCGATTCCCCTTCGCTTGTCGCGCCACCCGATTTACGCCAATACGCGTCCACCTGCCCGACGACCTGTGCGACCGTCGAGCGCGGCGCGCGCCGCAGTTGCCGATCGTAAAGCGCGAGCAACCCGCCGATCGCTGCCGTGGAGGTGGCCGTCGCCGGCGCACATCGGCCGTCGACGATCGCGCCCGAATCGCACTGATTGATCGCTTCCTGCGCCGCGGTAAACGTGTCGCGGCTCTCGGGCCCGTCCTCGACGCCGGCTTCCAGCAGAAAATAGGCCGCGACCAGCGCGTGGGTCAGCCCGACCAACGTATGGCGATCGCCCTGGCCAGCCTGAAGGGTACACAGTGCGAGATGGCACTCGAGCGAGATCCTGTCGCGATCCGCAGCGGGGAGCGGCAACAGGTCGAACTTCGATCGGGCCACGATCTTCCGCGGTTTCATCAATGTGGCGATGCTCAGACGTTTGCGATGCCCTGTGATTACGGCATCGTTCGACGCGAACTTTAGCCGTGCAGCCAGGGAAAATTCCGCCACCGCCCGAACACGCCGATTTTTAGTTCGATGACCCAACCGTGACCCACAGCGAAAAGCGGCGTGCCGGGCACGGCACGCCGTTTTTCACTGACGCTTCACGTCATGTCACGGCGCGAGCCGCGTGAACACGAAGTCGTGGTTCTTCACGCGCGCCTGGTGGCACGCGAAGCAGGTCTGATGCTGGCCGAGGTCGGCCGGCACGCCGTTGATGAAGCGCCCGAAGCCCCAGCCGCCGGTCGATGCGTAGCGGCGCGAATCCTTCACCATCACCTGCACGGTCGTCGCCTGCCCCGGCACCGTCGCAGGCGGAAACTCGTCGGACTGCTTGCGTTTGTAAGCGAGCTTGACGAGGATCGTGCCGTCCGGAAACGGCAGCGTCGCCTGCTCGAGCGCGCGGATCGCGACGGGATTGCCGAGCACCACGCGCAATTCGTCGAGCGGCACGGCCTCCTCGGCCGGCGCGACCATTTCCCATTTCCGGTAGCCGGGCGGGATCGTCACGCCGTAGATCGGCGACGCCGCCGGTTTCTGCGGCTCCGCGACCGCCGCCGGGCCGCCCGCCGCGAGCGCACCGAGCAGCAGCGCGCCCGCCACGCGCCGCCGGATGCCGGTTGCCGCCCGCATCACAGGTGCTCCACTTGCAGGATCGCGTCGGCGAATGCCTGCGGCGCTTCCTGCGGCAGGTTGTGGCCGATGCCGCCGCTGATCGTGCGGTGCTGATATTTACCAGTGAATTTCTTCGCATACGCGGCCGGTTCCGGATGCGGTGCGCCGTTCGCGTCGCCTTCCATCGTGATCGTCGGCACCGAGATCGACGGGCCCGCCGCGAGACGCCGCTCGATGTCGTCGTATTGCGCCTCGCCCTTCGCGAGCCCGAGACGCCAGCGATAGTTGTGGATCACGACGGCCACGTGATCGGGGTTATTGAACGACGCCGCCGAGCGCGCGTAGGTCGCATCGTCGAACTGCCATTTCGGCGAAGCGAGCTGCCAGATCAGCTTGTTGAACGCCTCGCGGTTCGTCGCGTAGCCGAGCGCGCCGCGCTCGGTCGTGAAGTAGAACTGATACCACCACTGGAATTCGGCCTGCGGCGGCAGCGGCTTGGCGTTCGCCGCCTGGCTGCCGATCAGGTAGCCGCTCACCGATACCAGCGCCTTCACGCGCTGCGGCCACAGCGCCGCGATGATGTCGGCCGTGCGCGCGCCCCAGTCGTAGCCGCCGAACACCGCGCGATCGATCTTCAGCGCGTCCATCAGCGCGACGATGTCGACCGCCGTCACGGCCTGCTGCCCGTTGCGCGGCGTGTCGGCCGAGCGGAACGTGGTCGAGCCGTAGCCGCGCAGGTACGGCACGATCACGCGATAGCCGGCCGCCACGAGCAGCGGCGCAACCTCGGCGTAGCTGTGGATGTCGTACGGCCAGCCGTGCAGCAGGAACACGACGGGGCCGTTCCTCGGGCCGACGTCCGCATACCCGACGTTGAGCACGCCCGCGTCGATCTGGTGGATCGTGTCGAACGACGCGCCGCCTGACGCGCGCGGCTTCGGCGGCGCGACAGGCGCCGTTTGCGCGTGGGCGAGCGTGCCGAGCCCGAGGTCGGCGAGGCTCGCAAGCGTCGTACCGAGGATCAGGCGGCGGCGGGTGTTCACGGTATCAGGCATGACTCGTTCTCCATGGTCGTTAGCTGAGGAAAGGGCGCGCTGCAATCGCTTCACCGGATTTATATCCGAACCGGGCGGACGCTTTGTATCCCAACGTATCTGTGTTCGATACCGACATACAGCGATTCAAAATCCGTCGAAAAACAACGCTCTCAGACGAACGCGAGCCGCCTTTCAGCAGGCCCGCGCCCTTCAGGCCACGCCTACGCGCGACGCAGCGGCCGGAACCCGGCACGCACCTCCTGCGCGAACAACTCGGGCTCCTCCCATGCCGCGAAATGCCCGCCCTTGTCGACTTCGTTGAAATAGATCAGGTTGTGATAGCAGCGCTCGGCCCAGCTGCGCGGCGCCTGGTAGATCTCGCCGGGAAACACGGTGATCGCCGCCGGCAGCGCGATGTCCACCGCGTTGAAGTTGTTCGAGTGATCTTCCCAGTAGATCTGCGCGGCGGACGTCGCGGTGTTCGTCAGCCAGTAGAGCGAGATGTCGTCGAGAATCTCGTCGCGCGGAATCGAGCGCTCCGGAATGCCGCCGCTGTACGTCCACTGCGAGATCTTGTCGTACATCCAGGCGGCCTGCCCTGAAGGAGAATCGGCGAGCGCATAGCCGACGGTTTGCGGGCGCGTCACCATCATCGCCGAGTAGCCGCAGTTGTCGCGATAGAACGTCGCGAGCTTCTCGTACGCGGCCTTTTCTTTCGGCGACAGCCCGGCCGGCGCGGGCGCGTCGGTGGCGAGCAGCGTCGCGATGTCGGGCGGCACGGTAGCCGGCATGTTCACGTGAATCCCGGCCAGCCCCTTCACGCGCTGCTTCGCCATCCGGTGCGAGATCACCGAGCCGCAGTCGCCGCCCTGCGACACGAAGCGCGTATAGCCGAGGCGCGCCATCAGCTCGCCCCACGCGCGCGCGATGTGGTCGGAGCCCCAGCCCGTGTTCGCCGGGCGGCCCGAGAAGCCGAAGCCCGGCAGCGACGGCACGACCACGTGGAACGCATCGTCGGCGCTCGCGCCGTGCGCGGTCGGGTCGGTCAGCGGGCCGATCGCCTTCAGCAATTCGAAGATCGAGCCGGGCCAGCCGTGCGTCATGATCATCGGCATCGCGTTCGCGTGGCGCGAGCGTACGTGGATGAAATGAATGTCGAGCCCGTCGATCTCGGTGATGAACATCGGGAAGCCGTTCAGGCGGGCCTCGCCCTTGCGCCAGTCGTAGTCAGTGCCCCAGTAGCGGAGCAGCGCCTGCATGCGCGCGAGCCGCACGCCCTGCGATTCGTCGGCGACGGTCTCGCGGCCCGGCCAGCGCGTCGCGGCGATGCGGCGGCGCAGGTCGGCGAGCTGGTCGTCGGGAATGTGCGCGGTGAACGGGCGGATGCTGCCGCCGCCCGTCGCGGCATGGAGTGCGGTGGGAAGCATCGCGGATACGCCCGCGGCCACGGACGTGGCCAGCAGGTGACGCCGCATCGGGGAAAACGGTGTGGAAGACATCGCTTGGCATCTCCTTTCGGAAAGTGGACATGCCGCGCGCCCGGGGGCGTCTCTCCTTTCGTTTCTGGCGCGCCCCGGCCACGCGGTGTCGCCCATTTGAAAGGTCTGATGTATCCGGGATTTGTCTGACTTGTAGGGTTTTGTAGCAGGCAGGCGGCCGGGCGGCCGCCTCCGTCGCGGCGCTCAGAGCGCCTTCACGATCGCGCCGTCGACGCGAATGTTCTGCCCGGTGATGTAGCCCGCGCCGTCGGACAGCAGGAACGCGACCGTCTTCGCGATCTCCTGCGTCTTGCCGAACCGGCCGGCCGGAATGCGCGCGACGATCTCCGGTGTTTCCGGCCAGCTGTCGATGAAGCCCGGCAGCACCGCGTTCATCCGGATGTTCTCGGCCGCATAGCGTTCCGCGTAGAGGCGGGTCCACGCGCTCAACGCCGCGCGCAGCGCCGACGACACGGGCATCGGCTGCTCGGGCGCATCCGCCGCGAAGCTCGAAATGTTCACCACCGCGCCGCCGCCCTGCTTCTGGAAGATCGGCGTCACGCGGCGCATCACGCGCACGACGTTCAGCAGGATCAGGTCGAGCCCCGCGTGCCAGTTGTCGTCGGTGATCGCCAGCAGGTCGCCCTTCGGCGGATGGCCGGTGTTGTTCACGACCGCGTCGATCCGGCCGTAGCGCGCGACCGTCTCCCGCACCAGCCGGTCGATGTCGGCGTCGTCCGTCACCGAACCCTGGATGCCGAAGCCGCCCAGTTCCTCGCCGAGCGCCACCGCGCTGCCGGATGGCGACATCAGCGCGACGCGGTAGCCCGTCGCCGCCAGTTCGCGCGCGATCGCCGCGCCCATGCCCTTGCCCGCCGCCGTGATCAGCGCCACTTTTTCTACAGTCACGATGTGCTCCTCGTTCGACACCTGCCGCCGCGCAGCCGCCATTCGGCGCGCCTTGGTGGTAATGTAGGCGCATCCTTGCCGGCTGTCGAACCAGTATTTCTGCCGCCAGCCAATAGATTTTCTACAGCCTGACAATGCCGCTCCGCCCTTCCCGCCTGCCGCCGCTCAATGCGCTCCGCGCGTTCGAGGTTTCCGCGCGGCACCTGAATTTCCGCGCCGCCGCCGACGAGATCGGCGTGACGCAAGGCGCGGTCGCGCAGCAGGTGCGCCATCTCGAGGACGTGCTCGGCCTGAAGCTGTTCGAGCGGCTGCCGCGCGGCCTCGCGCTGACGCACGACGGCGCCGCGTATTTCTCCGACGTGCAGCGCGCGCTGAACGCGATCGCCGACGCGACCGGCCGGCTCGTGAAGCGCCGCGCGACGCTGACGATCAGCACGACGCCGTCGTTCGCGTCGAAGTGGCTGATTCCGCGCCTCGCGCAGTTCACCGACGCGCACCCCGGCTACGACGTGCGCGTGATCGCCGACCAGCAGCTCGCGACCTTCCGCCACGACGGCGTCGATCTCGCGATCCGCTACGGCAAGCCGCCGTTCGGCAAGCATCTCGCCGCGCACGCGCTGTTCCCGCTCGACGTCAGCGCGGTGTGCAGCCCCGCGCTACTGGCCGCGCCCGCGTCGCCGCGCGCGCTCGCCGGCCAGGTGCTGCTGCACGACGCGCACGATCTGTGGCCCGCGTTCCTCGATGCGCTGCCGGAGAGCGTCGACGTCGATCCGCACAAGGGGCTGCGCTTCAACCAGACGTCGCTCGCGATCGACGCGGCCGTCGCCGGCCAGGGCATCGCGCTCGCGACCGATCCTTTGGTCGAACGCGATATCGCGGCCGGCCGGCTGTGCAGGCCGTTCGATTTCGCGTTTCCGCTGTCGATGGGGTTTTATCTCGTGTATCCGGCCGAGCGGCGGGACGATGAGGCGATCGTGGTGATGCGCGAGTGGATGGTGAAGCAGGCGGTGGCGGACGGGCAGCCCTGAGCGAGGGCGGTCATCCGGTCATCAAGTCAGGGGGCGATCCAGCGGGCTTCGTAGCCGTCATCTTGCAGATCGAATACCGCGCGGCGATGGCCGGCGCGCGCGAGTTCGAGCCAGTCGATGCGCGTGACGGTTACGTGGATCAGGCAGAAGTTGGCGTAGCCGTCGTCTTCCGGCGTAGCGCGTTGATTTGCGGTGACATGCGCATCCTCGGGGGCATCGACCGGCGTTCCCGGCGGCAATGGCGCGCGATACAGCAGCAGCGTATGCGGACGGCTCGATTGCCAGATCGCGCGCCGTTCGGCTTCGTCGTCGCAGATCGATGCGAGGCCTTCTATTCGAATCTGGATGAGCGCGTCGAGATCATTGCCGATGAGCGCGATGCGCGGGTCGCGACGCAACTCCGCGACCTTCTCCGAACGCACGTCGGTGTGGAATGACAGCCGATGCTCGGCGCGACGCACCTGACGCAGCACGACCGTGCGCACCTTCGGCGCGCCGTCGAGGCCGAGCGTCGCGAATTGCAGCATCGTGAACGGCGAGCGGTGTTCGCTGACGCCGGATTCGAGGCCTGACCAAAGACGGTCGTAAGTATCGGGAAGCGATTCGGCGGCGGTGTCGGAAGCGGGCATGATCGGCGATCGGGAGCGTCTGTATCTATATCTATATCTGGATTGATCGCGAGAGCTTAACCGTTTCGGCAGCAGGCGGCGTTGCGCGTGTGGCGCACCGCCCGCTGGTTCGATCGGTCGTATCAGTTGTAGCCGCGCACGGCCGGTGCCGTGTCGCCCGCGTCTGCCGGCTCGGCGCCGAAGCGGCCGAGCACGTCGGCGACGTATTGCGGCCCGGCGCTGATCTGCGACGACCGGTGCGCGACGGGCTGGATGTCGGCGATGCCCGGCGTGGCGTCCTGCGATGCGAAGTCGTTTGTGGTGATGTTCATGCCATGTCTCCTCAGGCGGCCAGCGCCGCGCCATACGCGCGCACGAGGCGCGCCACGCCTTCCCGGATCGCGTCGACGTCCGGCGCGGCGAACGACAGGCGCAGCGATGCGTCGTCGACGTTGTCCGCGAAGAACGCGTTGCCGGGCACGAAGACGATCTTGTTCGCGATCGCCTGCTGCAGCAGCACGGCCGACGACACCGCGCCGATCCGCGCCCATACGAACATCCCGCCTTCGGGACGATGGAATTCGATCGCGTCGCCGAAGCCGGCTTGCAATGCGTCGCACATCGCGTCGCATTTGCGCTGGTAGGCCGCCGTGATGCGCGGCAGATGGCGCTCGAGCGCGCCGTCGGCGAGGTATTCGGCGGCGGTCGCCTGCGTCCACGGCGCGCTGCACAGGTCGACCGTCTGCTTCGCGATCACGCAGCGCCGCGCGATCTCGGCCGGCGCGATCGTCCAGCCCACGCGCAACCCCGGCGCGACGATCTTCGACAGGCTCGCGAAATGCACGATCCAGTCGCGCGCGCCGTCCACTTCATCGGCCAGCGCGAGCATCGACGGCACGGCTTCGCCCGCGAAGCGCAGGTCGCCGTAGGGGTCGTCCTCGATGATCAGGAAGCGGTATTGCACCGCGAGGCGCAGGAGTTTCAGGCGGCGTTCGCGCGTGAGCGTCGCGCCGGTGGGGTTTGCGAAGGTCGGGACGGTGTACAGCAGCTTGGGTTGCGCGATCGTGCCCGACGCGAGCAGCGTGCCGAGGCGATCGACGTCGAGGCCTTCGCCGTCGACCGGGATCGTCACGATGCGGGCTTGCTGCAGGCGCATTGCCTGCAGCGTCGCCGGGTAGGCCGGCTGCTCGGTCAGCACGACGTCGCCCGGTGCGACCATCACGCGCAGCAGCAGGTCGAGGCCCTGTTGCGAGCCGGTCGTGACGAGCAGTTCGGACGGGGAGCAGGTCACGCCGCGGCGGGACATCAGCGCGATCAGTTGCTGCTTGAGTTCGGCGAGGCCGTCGGTCGGGCCGTATTGCAGGCAGTGGATCGGTTGCGCGTAGGCGCGTTCGGCGGCGGTGTTCAGGCCGTCGATGTCGAACAGGTCGCTGGCCGGGTAGCCACCCGCGAAGGAAATCATCCCGGGCTCGGCGAGGTACTTGAACAACTCGCGGATCGGCGAGCCTGCGGGGTGCTGGAATGAAGGGGTGAACGCGTACATGTCGTCGTGGGCTGGTTGGCGGAAAGCGGCCGACGGTACGGGCCGCCTGCCACCGGCCATCGACGCTCGTGGCGCCGACGGCGATTGCAAGCCCAGATTGTCGGCAGCCGTTAAGGCCGCCGCAAACGATATCTATGCACTATGTCTTGCGGTTTGGTCATCAATTAGGGGAACCCGCGTTTCGCTGACTTCGACCGCGACGTTGGCGTAGTCATGTCGCGCAATGCCGCCGATTTCTACAAGAGCATGACGACCTACGCCGACCATACCATCTGGCAGGATGTGTACCGGCCTCGCACCATACACGGCAGCGTCTATCTAAGCTGACCGTGAATCGCGACGTGCTGATCATGTCGTTCAAGGAGCTGTGAAAATGAAATGCCCTGCATGCGGTGCCGCAAAACTCGTCCGCGAGACGCGAGACAGTCCGTATACCGACAAAGGCGAATCGACCACTATTCCCGCGGTGACCGGCGATTTCTGCCCGGCGTGCGGCGAATCTGTCCTGGACATGGCGGAAGCGACGCGTTTCGGCGAAGCGGTGACGGCGTTCAACAAGCAGTGAACGCGGGGATCGTCGACCCGAAGTTCATCGCGACGGTGCGCTAGAAGCTGTCGCTGGATCAACGCGAGGCGGCGGAGATCTTCGGCGGCGGCGTCAATGCGTTTTCCCGCTACGAAACCGCCAAGACCAAACCACCGCTCGTGCTCGTGAAACTACTGAAAGTGCTGGATCGTCACCCGGAGTTGCTGGCGGAAGTGCGGGCGTCGTAACGGCGTCGTCGGATGAAAAAAGCGCGACGCGGCCCGTCAGGCCCCGCTCGTCGCTGTTTCGTGTCCTGTACGAGTTGGGTCATCAATGCCGGGCTGAGGGAAGCATTGGAAACGCCCGCGCTCTGCCCTTAATTGAATCTGTTCCATTGTTTCGCGAGGCGGGTTGCAGCTTCAAGGCCCTTGCGGCCATGACAGTTGTTAAAGGTGACGGTCGGCATGCGGCGCGACATCCGAGGCGAGGGCCAGGGCGATAGCGTCCCGGCGGTCAGTCGTGTTCGCGAGCATTCGGCCGTCTGGCAGCAAGGGCCGCGCGAAGCGGCCCCGGTTGCTTATTCCGTGTTCGCTCGCTCAGAAGGCTGATGGTAAGGCTGCTCTCGAAGCGCAAGCTGGCTGTAGTCGGGCGTGATGGTGATTTTCCGGGTGACGTGGTTGATGTCGAGGCAGACTCGGTCACCCGGTTCGAATCCGAACAGCTTGAAGTGCATGTCGACGACGTGCATCCATGGCAGGTATGGCCAGCCTCTCTTGGGCCGGTCAGGCGAGTTGCGGAGCATCATCGCAAGGATGGTGTTCGGTTTGCGAGGTTTGCGCTTTTTGGGGCGTGAATTACTATTGGCGTCAGCCATGGTCAACTCCTCGGATGAGTTGGTTGTGGTCAGCGGGTCGTATGGGTTGCCGCCCATGCGGCCCGCGCTTTTTTGCTGCCGTGAAATTCCTTCTCTTCCCTTCGCTACGTCTTGTCGGGCAAGACGATTTTTTCGACCACCGGCGCAAAGGGTGCCCAGGTCAACATCCGATGGTCGAGAAGCAAGGCTTCAAGACCAGTTTAGCTGCGCTGGCGTCTCAGAAATGGGGTGGTGATCGGGATTAGCCGAAGGGTATATGGACGGGCGCGACACCTGGACGGATGTTGCGAATTAGTCATCTTCGTTCCGTTGCGCCTACCGAATTGCTCAAACTGGCCGACTGCAGTCGCACACGGCCGGCCGCAACCGACCCAAAGCAGCCGGTCTCGAGCTGTGAAAGCAGTCGCTCAACGTGGAGGTCACCGACGCTGCGGAGCTCTATCGCGCAGCGTCCGGTGGACCCCAAGGTGTGCGTCGTTGAACTCCGCGATGAACTTAGCCTTCTTGCTGCCGATGTTGCCAATGTTTGAATGCCTATAGAACTTGCCGCTGCCGATGAGCCAGAAGACCTTGTCGACGTTGTAGGATGAAACTCCTGATGCCTCGGCGATCTGCGCTATGACCTTTTGAACTTGGTATGGACTAGCCCTTTCAGGGCACAGCCCAATGCCGGCAAAAATCTGTATGACGTGAACATCGGGCTTGCCGTAGCTTACGAAGCCGAGTTCTTTTAGGAAGTCGCAGGCAAGGGGATAGCCGATCCCATCAATTTCAGCCGCCAACACCATTGGTAAAGCAGCCATAGATCTCTGGTCACCATAAAAGTGATTGGCCCAATCGTAGAAGTCTTCGCCGTTCTTGAATTGCCTGAAGAACGTTGCAGCGGAGAGAATTGTTTTGCAGTATTTCGGCCAGATGCTATGGGAAGTAGTACGAATCTGGCCGCTGGGATTGAGTGTTTTGACGATGCAATCCAGTAGGCCCTCCGGATTGTTTGCGAAGGCACGCTCGACCTTCCTCGGGTTGAAGCGGAAGAGTACCCGGCCAAGGTTGTGAATCCCACCGATTGAGCCTCCAACCACGGACGCTTTCATATTGGCATTCTGAGCAGAACGAAGGAGGCGTTCAAATAGTCTGTTCAGAGATATCGGCTTATCGCTTTGGTCTGGCAACGAGAGATAACTCTCCAAGATGGCCTTAGCGTCGGGGTCAGCAAGCTCCCGAATCAAGAACTTCTTAGCAGTGAGATAGGTTCTACGCATACGATGCATAACGATTGAATTCAGCGGTACCAGAGACGGGTCGCTGGAATGATGGGTTCCGCTCTTGACGGTATGTGACGCTATACGCTGCGGACTCAAGCCAAGATCCTACACGGTACAGAAGTTCGTAGAAAGACACACAAAAGTGGTGTGTCGTGGCTCGGCTGATCGCTGTTAGATCAGAGTCTTTCGCGAAGTAAAATCGAACGCTTCGTACCACTGCCATATCCAATTGAGTTTCGGCGCAGAGTATCGATCATGTACCCCAACAATGCTTTGAAAGCAGGCAATGCCGTGACAACCGCAGCTAAGGAAACGCAGTTTCGCAGGCCGAAGTCGGTGCGACTCCCGTCATTCGTGGAACTGGATGTGAATGACCGAGTGTGGCCGAACGCGGCCGGCCGCCGCCCTGTGACGCACGACCGGCGCAGATCGACCCACTGTTGTCGTTCGAAGGTCCGCCACCGCAATGGCAGCTTACTCGGAAACAACGGTCATCCGACACGCCGCGCTGAGCGACATGATGGCCTTTTCGGTCAGCAAAACAACTCGTTCGGATCCGATGGCACAAGTCGCTGGAGGTGAACAATCGGCCCGGGCTGGAACGCCAACCCAGGCGGCATGTTGGTCCGTGTCATGGGCGTCGAACCCCTGCGCCGCCAGCTTGGAAGCAATGACGAAACGGTTGGTGTCAGGACACTAACGCTCCGCGAGGGTGGATGCCACGTGTAATCGGTCCGGTTGAGATACAACCCAAGCCCGATCACGAGCTTATCCTCATCAATTGGATCTCGGTGCGGTTGACTGCGCTAAGCAGGGGATCCAGCGACTGGAAACTTGATGCGGCTTGCTCCAGTAATTTGGATTAGTTTGCTGTTTAAGTCGGAAACTTGTGCGGTACCGCGCACTCTTGGCTGCCGCATTCGTTTAATCTACGCCGATCGCCTACAATCGTCTTCAGACGAAGAAAGCAACGAATGGCATCCAGTATGTGAAGGCACACGTTGGTGTGGATCTCTGGGTTCGCAGGCCCCAAGCGTGTCGGGAGTTTTGCATGCCGAAGTCCGAGTAACGTTAGGCCGGAGGTTCTCATGTCGAGAAAAAATCCATGGCTTCAATTGTTTCCACTCCTTCTGGCGCTATCCCTTGTGAGCTGTACGCGCCAATTTGTCCGTGTAATCGACCCGTCCATTGTTCCAACTACCCAGCAGCTACCAGGGCTCGATGGTGCAGCAACGCCACGCCCGGTAGCGGTTGTGGTGGGACCGGGCGAATCACGCAATGAGTTCGTCGTCGGCGAGATCGTGGTGCACGAGGAAGATCCGGCTCGGCTGGCGGCGTTGCTCTCGAAGTATCACGGCGTAGTGGTACGCGACGGAACGCCTCCGCGCATTCCGGGCCTCGACCCGCGCGGAGCGCCGCAGCCGAGTGGCGACTACCTGATTCGCGTTGATCTAGCCAACCTGACAGTCAATGACCTAGTGGCGAATATGGAGGCGGCCCGGGTGCTCGGAAGCTACCGCTTCTCATCACCAGAAGCGGAGAAAATGGTGGCACTGGCAGTGCGTGAGCGCGCGCAGCGCGTTGGTCTCAACTTTCTGCTTCGGCCAGCACAGCCTGTCATCGAAGGTCCAAACGCATCATTCGGCCCCGACGCTTCAAAATGGCCGTGGATGGGCACAGGTCCGGGTACGCTTAACATTGGCGTGATGCAGGCATGGAACTACCTCCTATACAAAGGTTTTCCTCCTACGAGCGGACCCTATCACCCGCCGATCATTGCTGTCATTGACGCGGGGTTCGATCTTGATGCTTCCGGCAAACCAAACAATGGGAATATTGACTACCATTTCTTCGGGTCGGCACCGCTCCAATTCGACATGATTAGTCACACACAGTCGGCAGGCGGGGAAAACCCCGGGAACTGTGGGACGCCGTGCCCATGGCATGGGCAAGAGGTGTTTGGTGTGGCGGCGGCATATCCTCGGAATCAGTTCGGAATCGCTGGGACGGGCGGTGAGGGTGTGTTACCGTTGCTACTTAAGATTGACTACACTTCATATCTCGCCGGAGACGCGGTGCGCGCCGCAGCCTTCCATGGCGCCGCCGTCGCCAATATGAGTTTCGGCGGAGAATGTGCTAATGACTTTTGCCGTGCATTTGATTTCGGCTGGGCTGATAGCCTGCAGAACAGCATAACTCTTGCTAACAGTTGGGGCACGGTCACAGTCGCTGCGGCTGGAAACGCAGGGCAAAGCGACAATGGTCAATGGGATAACATTCCTTGTACTTTGAACAACGTCGTGTGTGTTGGCGCAATCAAGCCAATGCCGCCAGCAGTCTCTGAGAGCTATTCCGGAGCGGGGAGCCGCGTCTCAATCTGGGCACCTGATTGCGTCCTCACAACGCCAATTGAACCCGACACCGCGCAGTCGGGACAGTTTTGCGGGACAAGTGCAGCGTCGCCATTCGTGGCTGGAATCGTCGCCCAATTAAAGGCTCTCAATCCATATCTTTTTGCCACCGACGTCATTTCGATCCTGCAGGCGAATGCGCTCCCCAGCAGTGATCCGCGCGTCATTCCTGGATACGTTGATGCGTTCCACGCAGTCCGAGCCACCAGCCCTATCCAACCACTGACTCTCAAGATAGTGGAGCCCACCGTACCATCAGTCCCATGGGGTAAGGTTCACTTAGCGTCGAACGTCAATGACCCACATCAGCCAGGAAGTCTTTCCGGACTTACCATTCAGTGGCTTTCAAATCGGGACGGTGCACTGTGCACCGGGCTGGACTGCACTGCCACACTGATTACGGTTGGGCCGCATACAATCACGGCAACCGTAACGAATCAGTTTGGCGACAAAGGCGGCCAATCAATTCCCCTGACAGTCATTGACCAGCCTCCAGTTGTAACAATATTCAACCCAATGAGCGGTGCGACCTTCGCCGCCGGTGCACCAATCAATCTCCGCGGGACAGGGAAGAGCCCGAGCGAGGTCCTCAACGATACTCAACTGGCTTGGTCATCGAGCATAGCCGGAGCAATGAAAGCTGGCCGTTCAGTGTTCGTCTCGCCGCCCGCTGGAACACAGACTATCACTTTGACCGCAACCGACAGCAAAGGAGGGACGGGCAATGCGAGTGTTGTCGTTAACGTCGTTGCGGGGCTAGATACGCCGTCAGTGATAATTCAAGCACCAACGCCGGATCCTGACACCAATTACATCGACTTTGGGACCGGTCAACTCATCACCTTCCAGGGCCAGGCAACCGATCCTGTGGATGGTGCTCTCCCCGGAACAAGCCTGCAGTGGTCGTCGGACGTGGACGGACCACTCGGAACGGGCAACACAATTCAAGCCAAGCTAAGCGGCGGGCCTTGTTACGTTAATCTACATAAAGTGACGTTGAAGGCCACCAACAATGCAGGAAATAGTGCGGCAGCGGTGGTTCAAGTTGGAGTTGGCAACATTTGCTGAAAGTATTTTTCGAAAACCGCGGTCTACCGATACCTGACTTTGAACCCAGCAGAGTCCCGCGGCTGTGGATTTCGTGGTCGTTACCGGTGGCGAGCTAAAGGCGAGCTTTATTTCGGTCGCCTGCCCAGTTCGCCTGTCACCCTGACCATCGAGCAATGCTCTCCCGCTGTGGAGCGATGCCGACTTCCTTCCGTTTTAGCGTCCGGCGACTTCTTGGAGTTGTTCGGCCGTCTGAATGTCCGTCAAGTCGTGTATGCGAACGACACTTCATGGCCGAATGCAGACGACACCTACCCCATTCGGCATCACCCCTCCGCAAACAAAAAAAGGCCCGACACAGTCGGGCCAATCAGTGAGACACAAGGAGAGTGCCGTCCACCACACAGGACGGCCACGCCGCTCGCACTACACGACGTTCTTTTCGACAATCGGCCGGTTCTCAAGCACCCGCTCCCAGCCAAGCGACGACAAATCAAGCGTTCCATACCGCCCGCCAAGAATCAGCTCACTCACCCCCCGCCCCGTCGCCGGCCCTTGCTGCAGCCCGTGCCCGCTATACCCATTCGCGAACACGACGTTATCGAGTTCCGGGTGATACCCGATGATCGCGTTGTGATCGAACACGTTGTACTCGTAGTACCCTGACCAGCAGTTCTCCACCCTTAGCGCTTCGAACTCCGGCACACGATGCGCGAGCGTCGGCCAGATCACCTCATCGAACAGGTCGTGATCAACTTCATCGAGCGGCAAATCATCGGGGTCCTTATCAGGACTCGGCGAAGTCCCACAGATATACGTCCGCCCTTCCGGCCGAAAATAAACCCCTGTCGGATCGATCAACAACGGGCAATCCGAAAGCTTCGCCGGCGACGAAACATTGAAAATACTGCGACGCCGCGCATAAACGGGAATATCAATCCCCATCATCGCCGACAGCGTCCGCGCCCAAGCCCCAGCCGCATTGACCATCGAATCGCACGCATAGCGCTCGCCATCGCTCGTCACAACATGCGTAACCTTCCGCCCATCACGCACGACATCCGTCACATCCGACGCCACATACCGCACCCCAAGCGCCTGCGCCTTCTTCCGCAGCGCCTGCACGAGCCCATACCCGTCGAACCACCCCTCGCCGCTCACGCCATACGCACCCGACACGAGATCGTCGACATTCAACCAAGGAAACTTCGCCCGCAGCGCACCCGCATCCATCAACCGGATATCCGCACCCAGCTTCGTCTGCAGCGCGTGATTCTCACGCAACGTTGCATCGCCGGCCGGCGTCGCAAGAAACAGATACCCGCCTTCATGCAGATCGATCGACGGCCGATTGCCGTCGACTTCGAGCCGCTCCCCGATCGTGCGCAGAAACTCAATACCGAACAGCGACATCTCGATCGACAGCGGCGTCGAGAACTGCTGGCGAATCGACGCGGCCGACAGCGCCGACGACGATTTCGCATAGGTGGGATCGCGTTCGATGACGGTCACGGAAACCGTCGGATCGGTGGCGCGCAGGAAATAGGCAATCGAGCTGCCGATCACACCACCGCCGACGATGACGACTTGAGAACTCACGACTGACTCCAGTTACGCGTAAAAGGCGCGGCCAAACCGGCCACGCCCGAAGGTTGTTCATGCCGCATCGCGCGCGGCACAGCGCCGGCGGAAAACGATCGCGACCTGCCCGGCGTGCACCGCGATCGCACCCGATCGCTCACGGTATTTCAGCACGTCCGGCCTCACCGCGAAAGTCTCCGCCCCAACGCGTTCAATTCGACGACTTCGTCGTGACAGGCTGCCACGCGGCGTTCTTCACTTCATACAGCGTCGAACTCGGGTTCTTCAGGTCGCCCGTCTCCGTGAACGCGATCGTGCCGGTAATGCCGTCGTAGGTCGTCCCCTTCAGCGCGCCGTTGAAATCCGCGGGCTTCGCCGAATTGGACTTCTGCATCGCCTTGATTGCGACCCACGTCGCGTCGTACGCGAACGGCGCATACGCGAGCATGTCGACGCCGTACTTCTGCTTGAACTTCGTCTCGAACAGCTTGCCCTTGTCGAGACGCGACAGCGGCTGCCCGTACTCCCACACCGACGCGCCTTCCGCCGCGCCGCCGGCAAGCCGGATGAAGTTCGCGTTCATCACGCCGCCGCCCGCGAGGAACTGCGCCTTGATGCCGAGCTGGCGCATCCGCTTCACGAGCATCGCCGCCTGCGCGTCGAGGCCACCGAAGAACACGAGGTCCGCGTTCACGCTCTTGACCTTCGTGAGCTGCGCGCTGAAATCCACGGCCTTGTCGTTGGTGAACTCGCGCGCGACGATCGTCCCGCCGTTCGCCTTCACGGCCTTCTCGAACTCGTCGGCTTCGCCCTGGCCGAACGCGGTGCGATCGTCGATGATCGCGATCCGCTTCGCCTTGGTGACCGTCGCCGCATACGTGCCCGCGTTGCCGGCGTTCTGCGTATCGGTCGCGATCACGCGATACACGGTGCCGAGGCCCGCGCGCGTGATCTCCGGATTGGTCGCCGACGGCGTGATCATCGGAATGCCGGCCTTCGCGTAGATCTTCGAGGCCGGCAGCGTCGTGCCCGAGTTGAAGTGGCCGATCACGACCGCCACCTGCGCGTCGGCCAGTTGCTGCGCGGCCTGCACGCCGGCGCGCGGGTCGCTCTGATCGTCCTGCGACGCAACGACGAATTTCACCGGCTTGCCGCCGATCGTCGGGCGCGTCGCGTTCGCTTCGTCGACGGCCATGCGCACGCCGTTCTCGATGTCCTTGCCGTATGCGGCGCCGCCGCCGGTCAGCGGGCCGGCCACGCCGACCTTGACGACCGTTTCCTGCGCAAGGGCCGCGCCCGTGGGCAGCGCGAGAATCGCCGCGGCAAGCGCCACGCCGGACAGGGAGCGAATTCGGAACTTCATCGGGGCATTCCTTCGTTCTGGGGGGAAACGGATGCGCAGCGCGGCGCCGTCTCCGGGCGCCTTTCACCGCGAAAGTGGTGAGCCGATTGTGAGTAGCCAATACCCGCGCAGCAAACGAAATATCGGAACTATGTTGTGAGCAATAGTCATCAAGTCGAGGCGAACGCGCGATCCGGCAGGCGGCAGGCGTCGGCTGTTCAGGCGCTAGAATGGCCGTTTGTTTCATGCGCCGCAGCCACCAAGAGGAACCGCCATGCCCCGCACAAACAGCCGGTCCGTCAGCATCGCGTCGGACTCCGGCAAGACCGTCCTGTCCAAGGGGCAGAAGGCATTCAACGCGCTGATCAAGCAAATCGAGAAGCGCCGCAAGCGCCTGTCGGCATGGGAGCACGTCATGCCCGCGTTCCAGAAGCGATATGTCGACGAGCTATTGCCGCTCGAACGCGCGTGGACGGAGCTGCGCACCACGATGACTTTCCGGCTCGACGAGGCAAGCGAGCGGAAAGGCTTGACCAAGGCCGAGCAACGCACGATCTCGACGCTGATTGCCAGCCTCGCCGGCGACCTGCTCGACGCAAACGCCGATGCGCGGTTGAAGGCCATCTACAACCGGCATGGCGGCACCGACTACGACGTCGAAATGGCCGCCGAATTCGCGACGATGAAAGCCGAGCTGGAAGCGATGCTCGGCATCGAACTCGACGACGACCTCGACATGAGCGCGCATGACGAAGTCCTGCAACACGTTCGGGCGAAGCTGGAACAAGAGCGGGCTCGGGACGAGGCCAACAAGCGGGCGCGGGAAGCGCGGCGGGCCGAACGGCAAAAATCGGCGAAGCAGCTTGCGAAGGAGTCGCAACAGCAAGCCGAACAGGTCGAACTGAGCCAGTCGATCCGTGACGTCTATCGCAAGCTCGCGAGCGCGCTGCATCCCGATCGGGAGCCCGACCCGCTGGAGCGCGAGCGCAAGACTTCGCTGATGCAACGCGTGAACCAGGCCTACGACAGGAACGATCTGCTGAAACTGCTGGAACTGCAGCTCGAACTCGAGCACATCGACCAGCACGCGATCAACCAAATCAGCGAAGATCGCTTGAAGCACTACAACAAGATACTCAAGGAGCAAGTCGCCGAACTCGACCAGGAGATCCGGCATGTGGAGTCCCACCTCAGGTTCGCCTACGGCCTTTCTCCGTACGTCGAAGTCTCTCCCGATACGGTGTTGCTCAATCTCGCGCGTGAAATCATCAGGCGCGAGCAGGACATTCGCGGTCTGAAGGAAGAGATGCCGCTGTTCGACGACCTCGGGAGCCTGAAGCGTTGGCTGAAGGAGCTGAAACGTCAGCAGTCGGCCTTCCCGGTCGACGAGATGCCGTTCTGACGAGCGGGCGTCGACGCTTTGCGCGGCGTCGACGCCCTCCGTCACCCCCCGAGCGCCCGCTGCGCAAGCTGCGCGATATGCAGCGGCGTGCGCCCCGCGCCCTGCTCGATCTGCTCGCGGCAGCTGAAGCCGTTGGTCACGACGATCGCATCGTCGCTCGCCTGCCGCACGAGCGGCAGCAGCTTGCCTTCGCCGATCTTCATCGACAGGTCGTAATGCGCGTCGTTGAAACCGAACGATCCGGACATCCCGCAGCATCCGGTGTCGAGCAACGTCCAGCGCACGCCGAGCTTGTCGAGCAGCGCCGTCTCGCCCTTCATCCCGAACAGCGATTTCTGGTGGCAGTGCCCGTGGACGATCACGTCCGCATCGAGCTGCGGCCACGCGAACTCCGCCTGCGCGACGAAATCGGAGAACAGGAACGTCTGCGCGGCGAGGCGTTTCGCCAGCGGCTCGTCGGGCAACTGCTTCAGCAGCTCGTCCTTGAACACCGACAGGCAGCCCGGCTCGAGCCCGACGACCGGCACGCCCGCGCCGATCTCGTCGGCGAGCTCGTCGACCGCGGTGCGCAGCAGCGCACGCGCCTCGTCGAGCAGCCCGTAGTCGTACAGCGGCCGACCGCAGCACAGGCGCTTTCTCGGCAGCGTGACGTCGAAGCCGAGCCGCGTCAGCACGTCGGCCGCCGCCGCGGCGATGTCCGGCGAGAAGTGCTCGTTGAAGGTGTCAACCCACAGAATGACCTTGTTGCGGGCCGGCGTCGCGCCCGTGCGCTGCCCGATCCCCTGCCGCTTCGCGATCGCGCGGAACGGGCGCGGCGCGAACGCCGGCAGCGCCCGCTGCGGCGCGATGCCGGCGATCCACTTGCCGATACGCGCCAAGGGCGGGGTCGAGGTCATAAAATTCATAAGCCGAGGAAAACGGCTCGCCAGCGGCGCCCATTGTCCGATCCTCCCCATGAACATCGCCTGCCGCGGCCGGCGATGGGTCTCGTAGTAGTGCGACAGGAATTCCGCCTTGTACGACGCCATGTCGGTATGCGTCGGGCAATCGGATTTGCAGCCCTTGCAGCCGAGGCACGCGTCGAGCGCTTCCTTCACCTCGGGGCTGTTCCAGCCGTCCTTGATCACGTCGCCCTGCAGCATCTCCCAGAACAGGTGCGCACGGCCGCGCGTCGAGAACTTCTCCTCGCGCGTCGCGCGATAGCTCGGGCACATCGTGCCGCCGTCGAGCGAGCGGCACTTGCCCATGCCGATGCAGCGCTCGATCGCACGCTGCATCCCGTCGCCCTCGGGGCTGGCGAACGTCAGCTTCGTCTGCAGCGTCACGGGCTTATAGGCGGGGCCGAGCCGCAGGTTCTCGTCGGCGCGATACGCGTTGATCACCTTGCCGGGGTTCAGCCGGTTCGCCGGATCCCAGATCGCCTTGAACTCGGCCATCGCCTGCATCAGTTCCGGGCCGTACATGATCGGCAGGAACTCGGCCTTCGCCTGGCCGTCGCCATGCTCGCCGGACAGCGAGCCGCCGAAGTCGACCACGAGCTGCGCCGCTTCGCGCAGGAAGCCGCGCCACACCTGCACGCCTTCCACGCTGCGCAGGTCGAACGTGATTCGCGCATGCACGCAGCCGTCGCCGAAATGGCCGTACAGGCAGGTTTCGTAGCCGTAGCGATCGACGAGCGCCTGGAACGCGCGCAGGTAATCGCCGAGCCGCAGCGGATCGACGGCCGCATCCTCCCAGCCGGCGATCGGGTCGGGCTTCGACGGGTCGACCGACAGCGCGACAGCCGACGCGCCGGTTTCGCGGATCGACCAGATCTTCTGCTGCTTCGCCTTCTCCGCGACGACGAAGCCGCTGACGTCCGGCCCCGCGCCGCCGCCGTTGAAATACGCTTCCGCTTCGCGCGCCTGCGCGAGCGCCGCGTCGACGGTATCCGCGCCGAACTCCAGCACGACCCACGCATCGCCCGGCGGCAGCAGCGCGATCTCGTCGGCCTTCAGCCCGCGCGCCTGCAACCCGCGGATGATCGCGCGGTCGAGGCCCTCGATCGCGATCGGCGCAAAGCGGTTGTAGTGCGGCACCGCGTCCGCCGCGGTGAAGATGTCGGTGAAGCCGAGCACGAGCAGCACGCGGCACGACGGGCTGTGCACGAGCCGCACCTTCGCCTGCAGCGTGACCGCGCAGGTGCCTTCGGTGCCGACCAGCGCACGCGCGACGTTGAAGCCGTTCTCCGGCAGCAGCTGGTCGAGGTTGAAGCCCGACACGCGCCGCTTGATCTGCGGAAACTCGTTGCGGATGCGATCCGCATAGCGATCGCGCAAATCGCGCAGCCGGCGATAGATCTCGCCGCGCCGGCCGCCCGCCGCGATGATCGCGTCGAGCTCGGGCTCCGGCGTCGGGCCGACCCAGAAGCGCGCGCCGTCGTACGTGAGAATTTCGAGCGCCTCGACGTTCTCGACCGTCTTGCCGGCCATCACCGAATGCGCGCCGCACGAGTTGTTCGCGATCATCCCGCCGAGCGTGCAGCGGCTGTGCGTGGCCGGGTCCGGCGCGAACGTGAGGCCGTGCGCTTCGGCCGCGTCGCGCAGCACGTCGCAGACGACGCCCGGCTCGACCACGGCCGTCTTCGCGTCCGGATCGACCGACACGACGCGATTGAAATACTTGCTCGTATCGGCGACCACCGCGACGTTCACGCACTGCCCGTTCTGCGACGTGCCGCCGCCGCGCGTGAGGAACGGCACGTCGAAGCGCCGGCACACGCCGAGCGCCGCGACGAGATCCTCCGCGTCGGCCGGCACGACGACGCCGAGCGGCACCTGCCGGTAGTTCGACGCGTCGGACGCATAGAGCGCCTTCGAGCCTGCATCGAAGCGCACCTCGCCGCGCACCGCGGTGCGCAGGTCGGCCGCCAGCGTGTCGAGCAGTTCCTGCCCGACTTCGATCGGAGTCGCGCGCTTCACGATTACTTCGCGGCGTTCGCGGTCATCTTGAAGATGCCCTGCGCGTTGCCGGCATCGAAGCGCAGGTCGGTCACCCAGCGGCGCTGCGCCTGGTCGAACGTGCGCTTGCGCGTGATGAACTCGTAGAACGAACCGGGCACGTCGCGCTTCACGAGGCCGCCGTCGCGCGTGCGGAATTCGCGCGCGACCACGTCGGCGCGGTATGCGGTCTGGAACACGCGGCCCGAGCGCGAGCGCTCGACGTCCGGCTTCATCGGCCGGCCCTTCGCCTTCTCGTCGTCGGACAGCTTGAACACGTCCTCGACGCGGTCGGTCGCGTGGTTGAACGCGTTGCCTTCGGTCGCGATCCACGCCATCTCGGCGGATTCGAGCAGCAGCGTCTCGTAGTCGAGTTCGTTCGGCACGTCGTGCTGGCGCGCGAACGCGCCGACGATCACCGGCAGCAATTCATGCGCGGCGTCGAGCGGCAGCCAGCCTTCGCGCTCGACTTCCCACAGCAGCGCGACGGCGGCCGGCGTCAGCGGGTCGCGCGACGTGCCGATCACGTTGGTCACCGCCTGCTGGAATTCCTTCGAGAAGCGTTCCGGATGCAACTCGCTGACGAAGAATTGCGCGATCTCGTCGGGCGCGTCCTCGTGCGCGTATGCGCGGCCCGTCATGCCGAGCTTGTCGAGCGGATAGCGGCCGTTCAGGCGGAAGCCGAGCGGGCGCAGGATGCGCGTGAACGCCGCCTCGCCGGGCGGCAGCGCGCCGTTGTGCGGCCAGCGCACGGTGCGCAGCGCGCCGTGGTCGAAATACACCGAGCCGCCGTCGCGGATCGCGTCGGCCGTATAGGCGCGGCCGTTCGCCGAACGCTCGAGCAGCCCCTCGAACAGCGCCATGTTCATCGCCTGCGCGATTTCCGCGCGGGTCACGACGCCGTCTTCCCACTCGTCGAGAATGGCCGGCATGTTCAGGGTCGCGAACAGGGCGTCGGTTTTCGCCTGTCCCAGCAGCTTCGTCAGCAAGCTCTCGATATTCGGATTGCGCATCATGGATTCTCGTCGGGGGACCGGCCGGCAGCGGTGCCGGCAAACTCGTCGGCCAGCCGCCCGAAGGGCGCCGGCCTTGCGTGGGATGCATTATTCAAAGGGTTGCAGACCGGCGTAAAGCGAGATTAAATTGACACGTAATGAGTTTTTGGAACTATCGACGGTGATGTGCCGGGCGCCCCGCCCCGTGCGGCGCCGGCCCGTTCGTCAGACGAATCGACCTTCATGCGCAAATTCAAGATCCCGAACATGGGCGCGCTCGTGGCCTTCGAAGCCGCCGCGCGCCACGAGAGCTTCACGCACGCGGCCAAGGAGCTGTTCCTGACCGAAAGCGCGGTGTCGCGGCAGATCGCGACGCTCGAAGCGAGCCTCGGCGTGCGGCTGTTCGCGCGCGTGAAGCAGCGCGTGGTGCTGACGCGCGCCGGCAAGCTGTACGGCACGCAGGTGCGGCGCGCGCTCGAAACGCTCGACCGCGACACGCTGTCGATCATCGCGCACGGCAGCGGCGGCGGTTACCTGGAGCTCGCGGTGCTGCCGACCTTCGCGTCGCACTGGCTGATCCCGCGCATCACGAGC
>Ga0157367_1000274_pt1 | contig 26486 bp, 34 predicted proteins | sample AttbisABBM2_FD_113142 | JGI IMG/M metagenome (GOLD analysis project Ga0157367, IMG submission 113142) | Fungus gardens microbial communities from leaf cutter ant in Botucatu, State of São Paulo, Brazil - Atta bisphaerica ABBM2 | ecosystem: Host-associated > Fungi > Mycelium > Unclassified ... | reverse complement strand
GTGGAAAAATAAGTTGAACCTATATCACATTATCTCAAGCTTTTCTCTATCTTGTATAAGTTATATCTGGTATTTTCTGTAATCAAGTTTATTACCATCTCTACTAACCCCATTTCTGAAAGACATACTAGTTTCCCTCTAAACCTGGTCATTATTAACAGAGAAGAAAAATAAGAGATAGAGAAGATTTTGGATAACTGCTGACATTGCAAAATATACTTTTGGCTTAGAGATGAACTTATAGGAAAATGCTACAGATGTTTTTACATCTAACCAAGTGACTGAATTTTACTGTCTTAACCCTGCAGCTTCATAGTTCATTCATTTTTGACCAATGTCCCTTGCTTCAAGTTACAGTAATTTGAAAGAGGGATAGATATTAGAAAATCTGCTATCTCACCAAAATTCAAATTTACAGCATTGTCAAAGTCCTCTGTCAATCTCATAGACCTCTCAATAACAATATATGAATAAAGAAGGGAGACAAGTGGAAGGCAGTATTTATAATTCCAGAAGAAGCATTTGAACCTATAGTAATGTTCTTTGAACTCACAAACTTCCCAGTAATATTTCAAATAATGATGAACAAAGAATTAGAATAGAAAAGGAAGAAGAACATGATGAAATAGTAGAAGAAGTAGTGAAGAGGCTGGCAAAGAATAATTTTTATATGAAATCAGAAAAATGCAAGTAGAAGGTATGAGAAGTAGGATTTTTAAAGATAATAATAGGACCAGAGAGAATAAAGATAAAAGAAGAAAAGATGAAAGAGATATTGTATTGGCTAACTCTGAAAGAAGTTAAGGACATACAGAAATTTTTAGAACTTGTAAATTACTATCAATGGTTCATCAAGAATTTTGCAGCAATAGCCAGATCTTGACACAATATGGTAAAGAAAGATCAGAAGTAGGAGTAAACAAAAAGACAAGAAGAGATGTTCAAGGAGTTGAAGAAAATATTTACAAAAAAACTAGTATTAGTAGTGCTGGATTTAGATTAAAAAATGAGGATGGAAGTAGATGTGTCAGATTATACTACAGGAGGGATGTTATCTATAGAGTGTGAGGATGGAAGATAGAGAAAGTTAGAGAGAAACTGGTGAAAATGGAAGTCAGTTTCTCTAGAGAAGAAACCTTGAAGAAGAAATAATATCAGAATTGAAAACAGTGAACTCTATTTATTTTCAAATTCCTTTCTCATTTATTTTCTTCTTCTTTGATTTTCTATTTTGGAACTCAGTGTTAAAGTTTAGTGTAATGTCATATGACCCTGTCACAGTCACATTGTCACACAATCACAAGCTATGATGGGAGATGGTGAAAGAATAATATCATACAGCATGTTATACACATGGTCATTAGAGTAGGCTAAAATTATAGAGTACAGATCATTAGTCTTAGGTATATAAGATAGACAAATTCTGTACAGAGTTCTCTATTGAGTTCTCCCTATACAAGGTTCCTCTTATTGACCAACTTTAAGTTATAACAATAAGAGTCCAAAAGTGAGCCCAAAAAGTTTCAGCATTAGGCTGGTTATGTATTAATAAGTTATTTAATAAGGTAAAGTTAAAACTTAGGAGTCTAGGAAGTTTTTCCTGGCTATCTTATCCACATCAGTAGTCTGAGGGAGTACCAAAGCATTCAGCATATTATCAGCAGTGAAAACAATCCCAGAGTAGGTGATGAGAGCAAGGGTTGATTTAATATGACTTTCCTAAAAAGGATAGTTAGCAAAGCTAGTAAGTTTGGAGAGAGTAGTGACAAAGTTGGCCATTGCTATTAATAATAATAAAGATAATCAACATGAATTAGAGAGCAAATGTAGCCAGCTAGAGCACAAATATTCAATCCAACCAGTAATAAGCCATTAGCACATATAAGGTGTAAGGAGATTCTGTAGGCATGGAGCAATTTAGAATCAGCTCAATCTATAACAGGTTTAGAGGTGACAAAATGTCAGCCTACTAGTCAATTGGTAAAGTATAAAGATACAGGCTTGTATCTATAACTATATATACCTAATGATCACAAGGAAAGAGAAAGGCATCCTTGAGGAATAAAATAAGAGAAACATAAGGAGAACATGTGGAAGTCTCTACTACTACATGAGGTGCTGACTGATACAACATGAGGAATACACAAGGTGCAGCAATTATGAGTCAAGAGATAAAATGAACCCTACATGTGTCCAAGTCATGTTATACATGAGACAAACATCTGTTAAATATGAGGTAACAATCATAACACTATCAAGGATAACACTATTGGTAACAACCAACCAGAAAGTTCAACCTATACTACTCTAGGTTAGTTTAGGCAATTTGTTCTTCCCAACACCAGCATCTACATTACTTTGTCATGCTGTGGTGATCACAGTCATGAGTATGAATATGTACATGGCTCTGTAATACAGAGATAGCACGTGGATCATTTGGGCATTCTCTGTTGATGTTCTATCGGCCTCCTTTACTATAGCACTAATTTTTCTCCTTCCTCCCTATGCTTCCAAATGCCCATGAGTTCATCCAATCAGACACCAAATTACACACATAAACCACTACCTGGCGCACCATTTGCCTATCAGACGCGTCTCTTGGAAAGGACGTCATCTAGTGGAGGCAGTTCACGATCACCACGCAATAACTCTCAGCCGGGACCGGGAGTGGGCATTCTTGCTACTCCCACTGGATCGTCCAACACATCTCTGGGGCAGAGAAGACGGGCAGCACCCTCCCATCGTCCTAGCAGCAGTCTGGATGTCCTCAGGGGCAAGTGGGAGGAGCGTGTGCGAGAGGTAGAGACAGAGGAACATCCTCCTGGTAACTACAATCCCATCCATAACACTGTAAAGTCAAGGTCACAGCCTACTGCTCCGGAAGATATTACGCTGGATAGCACGAGCAATCCAGTATCCCTACATAGTGGCCCTTCTAGTATTCCTTCAGAGACGCCACTGTATCTTAAACGGCGGACCATACCAGACCCTATTATTACATCACCGTTCTCTCCCAATATCACAGGAACTTCTGCTTCAGCAGATACCCCCTCACTGACGTCGCCTATCCGCACACCCTCATCCACGGCGTTCCCTTCTCCCAAATACTCTGTTCTGCATCCTTCAATTTCGCAGAACATTTTCCCTCCATCCAGTACTCGATTCTACGAAATGCCCAGAACATCCAGGTCCAGGCAAAGCTCCCCTCTTCGTAACCATACTTCCCAACCCTCGCATTCGCCATCAACAAATTCGTCAGACAACAGCCCCGATATCCCACCCGTGGTTGCTCAACAGTCTCATCATATTTTCTCACCTTCTCCAGCCACATCCGCAATGGATACTCCCAGAAACCGATCCCGGTCTCTTTATGGATCTTCCACGACTCTATCAACGCGGGAGAAAAGTGCTCAACAACCGTTCTATACCCTCAGTCGTAATAAATCTGTTACTTCTCTCACTCACGATCAAAGACCTACCAAGCTATTTTCTATGACCCCTTTATCGGAGCTAGAAGCAAAGAGGAGTACCCCATCACAGTTATCGTCGTCATCACCTATGGGATGTCCGTCCCCATCCGTTATATCCTCGACTCCTTATAGAAGCTCGTACATGTCCAGTAAGAGGGCTTCAGCATATGAAGATCCTATCAGCAGCCGTAGAGATTACTCTCCTCGTATAAAAAGTGGTGATGGTGACGAGAATTGGGAAGAGGGAAAGGCCCCATCTATTCAGGATCGAAAACTAGTTCAGGAAGATGTCAACCGGGTTTCTACGAGGAAAGGCTGGTTTAAACAAGATTTATATGCAAAGACGACGTCTATTTCTCACAGCACAAGCGTTCCTGAAATCCCTGGGTTTGCCATTTCAGAGAGTGATGGTGTTGCAGGGCTTCCCGGTCGTTTGCAGTTGAAAGCACCAAGTGGGCCCGCTGTTCCTGATCTGTCAGCCTGGTATTATGGGAACAACTGGGCCGACACGCAACGACATCTTATCCAAGCGTATGAGTATCTCTGCCATGTTGGAGAAGCACATCAGTGGATTGAAGGGTGCCTCGGAGAAGAAATTGGGTTCAACATTGTAGAAATGGAAGAAGGTCTACGCAACGGCGTTGTTCTTGCAAAACTGGTCCGAGTCTTTCATCCGCAAGCGGTTCGACGGATCTTTGAGGTATAATTCGTAAACCTAGTTGAGGGATATAGTATCGACTCGACCTCCTTTCCCTTTCTAGTCGTCAAACCTTCGCAACTTCCGTCACTCAGATAACATCAACGTGTTCTTCAAGTTCGTTCGTGATGCAGGATTACCTGAGGTTGGTCTCATAGAATAAATCGTTGGATGAGGCATCTCACAAGGAGAACAGGGCTTCATTTTCGAACTCACAGATCTATATGAGAAGAAGAATATACCAAAAGTCATCTATTGCATTCATGCACTCAGGTGACTATTTTCTCTATTTCCTCAAGTCTTGTGTTCACAGTGTATCTTGTTTCGAGTCACCTACTCGCGCGTCGAGGAATGGCACAACGAATCGGCAACCTGATTGGCCATCTCCATTTCTCCGACGATGACCTGCAAAAGACACAGAAAGGCTTGAAGGAGGCTGGTGTTCCGATGCCTAACTTTGGTAATGTTGGACGAGAATTGGCCAAAGAGATTGATGAGGAAGTAGAGGTTGAGGTAGAGTCCCAGGAAGAGCGTAAGTCAATCTCAAAAGTATACGTGAAATCCCATATTTTATCACGTCACAGGCCAACACCGACTCTTATACGAGAGCGAGAGTTCTATTATCGCCGTCCAATCTCTAGCTCGCGGCTATCTTGCAAGACAGGCTCGTACAAACACTCAAGCTCGCATGCGTTTTGCTGAACGAAATGTCGCTAAGCTCCAGACGCAGTGTAGAGGTTACTTGCTACGAGATCAGATTCAGGCTCAGAGACATCAGCGAAGAAACCTCATTCCATGGGTTGTCGCATTGCAAGCGGCTGTCCGAACCACTCTCATCAGACATCGCTGGAGAACACATCTGCATTCCATCGGGGCGATGTCCTTAATTTTTATCAAGACTCAAGCACAATCGCGTGGTGTCTTGCAACGTCGTCGGTTCCAGAAATTCAAGGGGGCTCTTCGTACTATCAGCTTATCAATGACCCGTTTACAGGCATTTGCTCGTGCTCGAATCACAAGAACAGCACGACAGGAATTGAAGAAGACATTCGGTCGGCCCAAAATCGGGTTCTCTATTGTGCATTTCCAAGCTCTCGCTCGGGGTGCACACTTTCGACTGTCCCTGCAGAGGCAGGATCACCAGTTGGCTAAGTTGAGTCCAGCCTTCATTGGCGTTCAGTCCCAGCTCCGCGGGATTCTAGTCCGCCGCCGTGTCCGAAGCCAGTTGGCCAAATTAGAGAATGCCACAGATATAGTGATCCGCATACAGGCAGCTACGCGCACATGTCTAGCTAGGAAGCGCTTGCTTGCCCTCATTCGCGGATTGCGACATGTCATTCCACTAATGATAACCTTCCAGGCACGGACACGGGCAAAAATTGCTCGTCAGAGACACACGACACTCGTCAAGTCGCTTGAAACCCCGAGGAATTTGAAAATGGTCTCTTCACTCCAGGCGTTTTCTCGAGCCAGTCTAGTTCGACTTCGCCATTTCGAGCTCAAACGAAATCTTGATTATGCAACTCCCAATGTAACAAATTTCCAAGCAGCCATTCGAGGTGCCTTTGTCAGAAGTGATTATCATGCTTGGCGCGATCACCTCCATCGTAACAACTATGTCGCCACCATCTTACAAGCATTCTTACGTGGCGTTCTCATAAGGCGTCATTTTAAAGAGAAGATGGATTATTACCGTACTAATCTCAGCAAAGTCATCAAGATCCAGGCTCTTTACAGAGCCAGGGAGACACGTGAACAATATCGCCAACTTACCATGGGCACCAACGTTTCTGTTGGCACGATCAAGAACTTCGTCCATCTGCTTGACGATTCTGAGGCAGACTTCCACGAGGAGATTAAAGTGGAGAGGCTTAGGAAGCAAGTTGTGGAATGTATCCGTGAAAATCAAGCTCTGGAAAATGAAGTCAACAACCTCGACGTGAAGGTTGCGCTAGTAGTTGATAATGCGAAGAAACGAAAGGGAACTGATAGTACAACGACGAATGATGCTAGGGTCAAACTCCTTGCGGAACATGGTGATCCTTTCTCCGGTTCTAGTGCTGTAGATCATGTTGCGAGGAGAAAACTTGAACTTTACCAGCAGCTTTTCTACCTCTTACAGACTCGCGGCGAATATCTCAGTCGGCTTTTCCTCAAACTATCGTTGGATGGTGTACCGGAGCCCAGCCGGAGATTTACGGAGAGAGTGGTCTTGACATTGTTCGGTTATGGTCAGGACCGCCGCGAAGATTTTCTATTGCTAAAATTGCTTCAGGCAAGTTATCTTTATGTTTGACTCTTGGTACCTTCTAATGAATACAGCTTGGAATTCGAGACGAAATCACAAATGCGGATTTTATCGACGATCTTGTGCGGAACCATCCAATTTATCTGAATATTACAGTTCATTATATCCGACCAAAACAAAGCACTTTTGCCCGAGATGCTTTCCAAACTATTATTAGGGAGGTCATTGATTCAATTGATCTGGACCTCGAGACTGATCCAACACTGGTATGTGCACTTACATTAAATCACTGTTAACGTGACTTGTTAACGTGACTCCCCATTGATGAAAGCTACATCAATCCCGTATCACTATGGAGGAACTCAAGTCAGGGGTGGCCAGCCCCATACCCAAAGATGTTAATTTCAGAGAAGCTCTTGAATACCCGGAAACGAGGGTTATGTACATTCGCCGTAGGCATTTTTTCTCAATAACCTGATTCTCGTTCAACTTTTTGTTAGAGCTTCAACTCGTCCAATGGTGGACAGATGCCTTCGTGAAAGCCGTCACTTCATCTACAAAGAAGCTGCCTTTCAGTATGAGGTACCTTGCTCGCGAAACTCTTCTTGCGTTGAGAGTAAAAGATTTCTTGGATCAAAATGCATATTACTGAAATTCAGCAGGAACGATTCCCCGATGGCACAGAAGAACAATACGCAGCCTGCATCGGGCGCTTGGTTTACTATCGCTACATTTATCCCATCATTATGTAAGCATAATGATTTCGACTATGCCAAGCTAATATTATGATTTATCGTTTTAAGGACTCCAGAAGTTTTCGAGATTATTCCCAAGACTGTCAAAGTCACTGCGCGCAAGAACCTTGCCCAGGTATCCAAAGTTCTGACCCAGATCATCACTGCTAGACATTTTGGAGATGACCAGCCCACATTTATGCCGATCAACGACTTCGTCCAGGAGGCTTCCGGGCGTATGTGTACTTGGCTTCTTGAAGGTGTGATTAATATTCTATCTCTTGGAAAATGCCAATAATTCTAGCAGTTGCTGATGTACCTGATGCTGAATCGTACTTCTATGCACATGAGTTCCTGGATGTTACGGTGCAACCAAAACCCATCTATATCTCACCGAATGAAGTTTATACCATGCACGGCCTGCTCTTGCAACATCTGAAGTTTCTGGTAAGACATAAATTGATATATCCCACCAAGATCTCAGATCACTTTGACCAAAGGCACCTCAGCCCAATGATACTCTGCGAGTTATACTTAATGAGCTGTTAGGGGTACCGAATCTTGCAGATGAAGAGTTGAAGGATGCCCGAGATACGGCTATCACGCTTGAACTTACTAATCGTTTCGCCACGGTCAAAGGTCACACCCATCGTTTATTGTAGTCTCACTTATTGACACAATTCCCCATAGATCCTCATGCAGGAGAAAAGACGCTGTGGGTCCAGGCCAAACGTGGAGTGCTAGCGATTTTGCGAGTGCAGCCTGCTCAGGACCTCTTGGAATCGTTGATGCGCCCTGTAACTGAGGAAGACGAATCTGTTTGGGAGGATATTCTTGAAGCTGAAGCTCTCAACGAGCAAAGTAGACAACACTCGAAACGACAGCCATCATCAGTCGACGATGCATACAGGTTAGAAGACATCAGAACGTGAGCTTTCTCAGACTGACCAGGCTCTTTTCTCACTTGAGTGTAGTTGGAGATTTGCTGCTGTCAAAGCCTTGGCAATTACAAACCTCCTTGAGCTTGAAAAACAAGGCAAGATCGACCGTGACGATGGATTCCAGGGCCTTCTGAACGCAATAGCTGGTGATGTCCGGAGCAAACACCGGAAGCGCTTACAGCGTCAGCATGAGATGAAAAGCATGAAGGAGGCATTGCGGCACTTGCAAGAGCGAAAGAAGTACTACGAGGGACAGATCAGCAGCTATCAGGATCATGTACAGGCTGCGATGAACACCATGCAGCACAAGAAAGGGTACGCTAGCCTAACACCACACTGCCTGCAATACTAAGCGAGATGTATAGGAAGAAACGATTTATCGTTCCCTTTACTAAACAATATTGGCACATCCGTGAACTCCAGAAGGCGGAAGTTACTCCGAAATTCGGATCGTACTTCTATACTGCCAGAGATCTCTACGACAAAAAGATCCTCCTTTCCATTGAACAATACTCGCCTCGTCAATACGACAAATTTCATATTAAAGTCTCTTCCGACTCTGTCGGTATCTTCACGCTGGTCCTGGAGTCAACGATGCTCGGCATCACGAGTAAAGTTGCTACACAAAACATACGGATGGAAGATCTGTTACAGGCCAAGTACGAGAAACAGACCTGCCTGGTCCTCTTTGATGGCAGAGCTAAGGTCAACTTCGAGCCTTTCCTTGATGAAATCAACAAGAAGTACGCTGCCAGTTGAATACCAGAATATTTGGACACTGATGGATTTCCTAGCTTCCTTGGGTCATGATCCATTTTGCATCCTCATTTTGAAACTCATTTTTTGCCATAGCCGTTGTTGACTCATCATTCTGATCAAAGAACTGTGTAGCCATGTATTGTACAACGTGTATCCTTGCAATAGACTCCACTAATCCATTGTCACTTTTTCCAGAACTGTCCGAACTGCTCATGGAGTGAACAAGAAGTCAGGATGTCGGTCTCCAATAGGGGCCGTAGTTTTGTCCTCTGATACCAAGAGCAAATATTTGTTGATATTATCTTGACGACGCCCTTCGCGTCTTGCCTTGTTTTCCCAAATGCAGTACCACCTGAAAGAGCCCCTTTCAACACTTGGAAAAACGTTGAGAGACAAAGTATACGCACACATTAGCAGCTGTAAGCACCCACGCCAGGAGCACAAATCCTAGAACGATTGAATGTCCTCTGCGATACTCAGGCGCTTGATCTAACAACCAGTTGATAAAAACATAGATCAGTGCTTTCTGGACCATCTACCTTGTGTATAAGCAAACGTGGCAGGAAAGCCGCTGTTAACATTCAATGTGAAATCGATCAAGACATGCGTCCCACACTATCTTGACTTACGCTGTATTTGCTATTGCAAGCTGCAAGGCCGTTGTTGTAGCCTTCTTGTAATGACCTCGACTATTATTGGGTAAGATGGATCTGAACAAATATGCATAAGACAAGTCATTGATCATGAGAAGTACAGGCTCACAGGATACAAGGTGCAGATGGATAACTAGATGCAGAACAATCAACTGAGGTGGTCCACACGGAAACGCATGATAACTCACATGCCAGCTGCCATAAAGAAAACGGCAATGTATCTCGTGGTATTGTCAGCAGCAGTGATAGCAATGATATACCCTACGCATGACGTTGAGACATCAAGGCACATCCAAGATAAGCAGATGCTTGCCAATGATAGTAAGTGGCAAACAGATCAAGATAAGGGGACCTCGCAATTTGAGACGATCAGCAAGGTAAGCCACCAGGACTATCTCAAAAACTAGTCTAGTCTCAAGTTGAGAGTACTGGATGGAGGCGTACCAGTGAGAAACACGGCTGGGACATAAGGAGGTACTATCGAACGACATGCTCTCAGTTAGAAGCTGCAGACTTGAAATAAAAGGGCAGACTACTTGCCCGTGCGTAGCTGAGCTTGTACACCTGAGTATCCCAGCCCGTTTATGATAGTGGGTCTACAAAGGCATGAAACATATATGTGGGACCACAAAGGAAGAACATACAAGAAAAGAGAATATGAGTAGAGGCTGACTAAGAGCCCCAAGTAAGCAATACCAGATAGCCAAGCCTGTATGTCCAGAAAGCCTGATACCCAGATTCATGAACACCGCGAAGCTGTGGGAACCAGGCTACCTACCCCTCTTAACTTCTCCCCATTCGAACCGTTCGTTTTCTGAATGTGTTTCTAATTGTGCACCCAGTGGCACAGACCCTAAGGCAAGAATGAGCACCCTTCTTTCGTCCGTTGTTGAGTGAACTTCACGGCTCAAAGTGATTTTGACTGGTTCACCGTCCTCCTGGAATCTCCGAACTACATCCCCCATGATCGTGAAATTTCAAATGTTGATATTGATAGACACCTTACTAGCGCATTCTCTCTCCTCTTGCGTAAGGAAAGTTGCAGAAGCCAGGTCTGCAGGAAGTACGCCAGCCGCTACGATAGCAATAAGGATGGTTGCAATACCCTCGAGGATCTGACAGTTGATGTCAACTGGCTTTCTCTGTGCTTGAAAAGGGAACTGACGAAAATCCATCGCCAACCTGAGAGACCACCCACACCTTCCATTTGGATTATTGCTGAAGCAAGAAGACCTGAGGAAAATGAAATAAGAGAGCTTATCAATTTAGTAGAAGATATTGATATTTGCTTGCTTACCGCCGAAGGCTCCGGACAACGAGGCTTATTGTAACCCAAGTTATGACTTCTGGAATGGAATATAACACTGGAATGACTTGCCGGATGCATAAAATATGCCAACCCTGAGTATTTCAAATTACTGTGACCACAGCACCAGTTGTGAATATGCGCACCTTAGCTGGAGTTCATGACGTTTGTATAAGGTGCTGAGGTATAATACCTATCGAGGTCGGTTTGTCAGAATGGGCCGTCGCGTACCCACTACTAAGGAAAATTTATCACCATTCCAGGCAGTAGGCCCCCCTCACAGAGACCAAGGCAGATACGGATGGCCAAAAGGCCACTATAACTATTGACCTATCAAACCCCGTCAGATTTCTTGTCGATCTTGCTGAAAGCAGGACCGACGAGGAATGTTAATATAGTTACGAAACCCCACACAGCGACAAGGATAGGGATCCAGCGCTAGAATATATGAGAACGAGCGTGTTCTGAGAAGAACATTCATACATTGGGCTTGATCACCTTCACGACGATGTTTGAAGGGACTTCAACGACGAGGTAACTGCAGATACTTCAATGGCGAAATAGAGAGCAAAGGCGCAAATTTTCTACGTCACATAAAAGACTGTCGATATCGCGGTTGGGTAATCTAACAGGATAGCAGTCCAGTTCAAGGCGTACCAGCAATTACGATGTTGAATTGATTTCCATGAAGATGAGCATCTCGCTCCAAGCCTGCGATTCTAAACAAGAGTTGAGCTACTAGCCTCCAGTACCCAGTACCGGACAAACCTCGCATTGCCTATGTTACTTCTATCAATGAAATTGACAAGCCACAACTAATCATAATCTGTCCAGTACGAGAAACGACTGACAAAAGCGCTAGAACGCACTAAGGACAGTGGTGGCAAGACACGGCAATCCAGTTTCCAGAGAACATTTCTAGTCATCTTCACATGTTCCGGGGAGTGGGGAGTATGAAGCTGCGTTGTCATGGACAAAGTTGGAGATGCTTTAGTGAGCCCAACGTGAACTATCAGGGCATTCCTCTTTTATGTACAACATAAAGGCACATTGACCAGCGAGGAGGTCACAAGAAACTGAAGAGCTTATTTTTAGCACACAGCAAGTCATAAGTCGTTACCTTTTGGGAAATGAATGTTGATCAAAATGTTCACCCTACCATCTGCCCCTTTCGCGGTTCCATCATTGCCACCTGCATGGAGTGAACATCTGAGTAGGTATAAGCTTGCTCTAACGGGTCAAGAATGACTAGTTTTAGGTCCCACAGGGATAAGTTACTATTACAATGTCCAGACGCAAGAATCGACTTATATCCGTCCTATTCCCACCATTCCTCTTCAAGGTTCCGGTCGGAAAGAGAAACCCGTACTCAAAAAGCATATCCCTGATACAGAATGGCTGTGTGTTATCACGAATCTAGGTAATAGATTCTATTTCAATGGTCCCAAGGAGAGGAGTGTTTGGATGGTTCCGGATGAAATTGCAGAAGCAGTGGCAACGATGGAATCGAAAGAAAAGGAAGACGAGGAAAGGGCACGGATAGAATTGCTGGCTCAAACTGCTGAGGCAGAAAAGCTCAAACAAATGGAGATGGAGGTAGACCGAATTGAGCAAGAGACGAAGGGAGTTATTAAGAGAAAGGCTGATGAAGAAACACCTCTAGATGAAATTGTAGTTTCAAAAAAAACAAAGTTAGAGAGCGACGAGGAAAGCGAGGATAATGAAGACAACGAAGAGGAAGAAGAGGAAGAATGGCAACGTGACGCTGCTGTTCAGCTGGCCATTGAAGCAGCAGAAGGGTCCAGGTGCCAAGAGGAAGAGAAGAAGAGGAAAGAAGAGGACCAGCGACAGAAGGAAGAGACAAAGTCTGTTCAACGTGTCATAAATATGCCAACCAAGGTCGATTTGTCTATCGACGAGGCCAAGGCCCTCTTCAAGGTACAAGTTGCGAGGTCTTTCAGGTCACTTTGGCTAACAGAGCTTTTAACAGACGCTGTTGAGGGAGAGAGACATTAATCCACTCCACCCTTGGGATACATCCCTACCCAAGTTCGTCGGTGATCCTCGATATGTACTTCTACCTTCTGTTAATGCACGCCGCGACGCCTTCGACGAATACTGCCGCGACCGTGTTCGGGAACTTAGAACGAATGCGGCTCAGAAAGAAAAATGCCCAGTAGACCCCGGGCAGGATTTCAAGCGTCTCCTTGAACAAGAGGTGAAAAGTACCAGAACAAGTTGGACTGACTTCCGTAGAGCCTGGAAGAAGGACAGGAGGTTCTATGGCTGGGGTAGAGATGACCGGGAGCGAGAAAAACGTTTCCGAGAATTCCTCAAGGATCTCGGAGAGAGTGAGTCCTATCCTCAGAATATGCAGTCACCTTACTTGTTTGACAGAGAAACGTATGGCTGCTCAGAAGGCTGAGGCGGATTTCTTCCTACTGTTGAAAGAACACCAGAATGACATACGTGAAGGGGTCTTATGGAAAGAGGTGCCGTTTTAGCCAATTCTAGAATACGGCTCTTATCTCACAGCACTCGAGGCAAAAAGAAACTTGACGCAGGACCCACGATATGATGCAATAGGATCTTCTTCCCTGAGAGAGGAGCTTTTCAAAACTTTTATAAAGGGCAGTCAGCGACCCTTGGCTTCAAGAAATACTGAAACCATGTTATCTGGACCAGCTGTTCTTTCTAGGGAAGAGAGAAGGGAGCGTGCCATGAGAGAGCGGGAACAAAAAGTCAAAGCCGAACTCAGTCGTATTGAAATGAGCATCGAGCGATCCAGAGTGGGAATCAATCAGGAGGAGGGCGAGCGTGACTATAAGTGCGCGCTTCAATTTTATCGTCGGGTACTTGACGTTCACATGATTCCTTAGGTCAATGCTCGTTGATGCTATCCGGGATCCACAGGTATTGACTAGAGTTCGACCTGGGACAAACGCTCACTCTTTTTCTTCCAGGTGACTTGGGAAGGCGTGTTGCCGCAACTCAGAAAAGATCCTCGTTTCCGTAATTCTCCTCTGTCTCCTGATCAGCAGCTACTGTTATTTCAGTCACATGTCGCCCATCTCCGTCAAAAACATATGACGAATCTCCATGATTTATTCCAATTACATTCGTCTTCACTAGCGACGTCTTTTAGCGATTTACCCCTCGAGTCTCTACTCAAGTGTCTACCTGTTACAAAGATCGGTCTAGATGTTCACCAACTGGAAGACGAGTACGACAATTGGCAAAAGGAGCAGACGACGGCCGCTCGAGTAGCCTTCAATGAGATGCTTGTCGAAAATTCCTTCATTGAGTTCTGGGGAAGACTCAACAAGATTGGTGGTGAGGGTGTAGATGGAGGTGTCAAAGCTGATGAAATGGAAGAGGATGAGGGGGAAGGGGGTGGCGGGACAGTCGACATGAAGGCTCTCGCAAAAAAGGTAGATCTGACAGAGATGGTTAAGGTTTTGAAGGTATGCGTGAATACTGGCTGCCAAGTTACCGGCAACTTATGGCTGAATTGGGCCTGCAGAATGACAAACGCTATACAGTGTTTGATCATGCTCCTCAAGAAAGAGAAATATGGTTGCGAGTAAGTTCTATAGTTTTGGAAGAGTCCTTGGCCACTGATCGCTAGTATCATGTTTCGTAGGAATATGTGGCGAATCTTTCAGCCCCCAAGCTGTCCGTTCATCTCTCTTGATATCCAGGCCAGATTCAAGAGTCGGGAGGATTGGCGTCTCAGTTTAATCAATATTGCACTTCACTATCTATATCCTGTATTTCCCACACATTTGTGTAGTTTGAGGTCCAGTCCGTCCATGAGAGTATTGTACCTCCGGTAAAACAGTCACGCGTTTCGTCGTGGAAAATGACCACGACAATGACACGTCGACGTGTCATTGTACTACCTAGCTATTTAGCTACGTGTAATTACTGCCCGTTCTTTCCTCAACACTATACCATCTCAAGCTGGACCTGAATAGAAGGGAGAGAGAGCTGTTATGAGGCTCTTTCATTCATTCTTTGTTGCGCTTTCGCTCCTCTTGGTGGCCGCTGAGGATGCATCAAGAGCCAAGCATGACTACCAAGTGTGTCTCCTTATTCAATTCAGTTCATAACTCTAATGCGATGCTTCAGAGCGACGTTGCCCGTATGCGAAAGATTGTCATTGACAGGTAGGTGCTCGCGTGTATATAGTCACGTTTCCATGTTCATCGTTGTCTACACACTATAGTCTTTACTCGCACAAGTAGGCCAACTACTCTCGTCACTCATCCTGCTTTCTCTAATTCATACATGCGTCAGGGAAATCTTTCTTCGCGAATTAATTTCAAATGCTAATGATGCAATCGAGAAGTTACGCATCACCAGCCTCACAGACAAGAGTGTATGGAATGGTGGCGACCTACTGAACATCACCATAAAAGCAGAGAAGAGTGAAGATGGAAAATCTGGAAAGCTCGTCATTTCCGACACTGGTATTGGTATGTCAGACCAAGAACTTGCAACCAACCTGGTGAGTGAATTCTTTACTGAGGTGAAGGATGCTTATGGAGTGTCCAGGGTACCCTTGCAAAATCTGGCACCTCTGAGTTTCTTGAGAGAGCCGAGGGAGAAGGAGCTGCTCAAGGAAACCTGATTGGAGCCTTTGGTCTCGGTTTCTACAGTAGTTTCCTGGTCGCTAATCGCGTTGAAGTCGCTTCCATTCCCCCTCCCACAAAAAATAATCCCAGTCCGATGCAGCACATTTTCAGTTCTGCCGCAGAAGATAGTACATTCGAGGTCTACCCTGACCCTCGTGGAAACACTCTTGGCCGTGGCACTGAGATCACGCTTTACTTGAAGGATGATTCCTTGGATTACCTTGAGGAACAGAGCATCAAAGATCTCATGTAAGGAGCTGTATCCAAGGTCTGATGTCCTCACTAATCTGGGATCCAGTCACAAACACTCCTCGTATTCTTCATCATTCCCCATTTATTTGTTCACTCAGAAAGAAAAGGAGGTTGTCGATGAGGATGCTGGGTTGGATGTTGGAAACAAAGAAGATGAGCCTACCATGCCCGAAGAGACAAATCCTGATGAAGATGAAGCTGTCGTCGAGGAAGTATCGGAGGACAGGGATGAGAATCCTCCAGCTCCCAAAATGAAGAAGATGATCATTGACGAATGGGAGCAACTGAATGCTCAACCTCCCATATGGACACGGTGCGCACCTCTTCTTGCATCAACCGGACCGTTCTTCAACTGCCCTTAGTGATCCTAAGACAATTTCCGACGAAGAATATAAGAAATTTTACCAAAGCTTCTTCAAGGAGTATGATGAGCCTTTAGCTTGGCAACATTTTTCTGGAGATTCTGGCTCTGGTGTCTCGTTCAAAGCCATTGTATACATTCCCTCGAAGCTGTGAGTGCTGACACCAAGCAAATAGACTGAATGCTAATGTGATCAGTGACGAGCAATATTGGCAACAACCATTGGAATATAGATCACAGGATGTCAAGTTAATGGTTAAACGGACGTTTATTACGTCAGATTTGGGTGAGAATTCCTTACCCAAGTGGGCGACCTGGGTCAAAGTTGTTGTCGACGGTGAGTTCTCTGTATCGTTGATAGTATCTTTGACGAATTTATTTCTAGCTGATGACCTTCCGCTCAACGTTTCTCGCGAGACTCTCCAATCCAACCAATTTCTTCGACAGCTCAAGAGCATCATTCTCAAGAGACTGATACAGCTCGTGAGCAAAATCGAAGAGGAAGAACCGGAGAGATTTGAGAAGATTCAGAATGTTTATGGCTCGGTTCTCAAGCTGGGTGCAGTCGAGGACACTAAAAACCGCGAGAAACTTACTGCGCTTACCCGATTCGCATCCAATCAGCGCAATATGACTTCCCTTGAACAGTACATTGAGAACAAGAAGAAGGGTCAGAGACACGTGAATTTTCTGTTCTATCGGACTTCCGTCATGTTTTAATTTGACCTGTGGCAGATCTTCTACCTTGCTGAGATTGGAAAGGAAGTTAGCCAGCTGGCTGAAAGTGTCTTCATTGAGAAGCTCCATGCTCGTGGCTATGAAGTTTTGTTGTTGAACGAGCCTCTTGATGAAATAATGTTTGGCAATATTCGGGAATGGAAGTGAGTAGTGGTCATTCTCTGTGAAAGTTTGATCTTATATGGTCACAGGAAAGTACCCTTCCAAGATGTCGCGAAATCTGGTCTCAAATTTGGTGATGAAGGTACGTTATTTCAGTCACCCGTGGTATCATCCTTATCTGTCCTCAGCCGAGGATCCCGAGGAGGAGAAAGCTCTGCAAAAACAGTTGACGGAAGAATACAAACCTCTTCTGGAGTGGATTAAAAAGGAGGCTAAGGATGTGATTCAGGACGGTGAGTTCACCCAATTTAGTGCAAATAATTGATTGCTCCAACTTGCCCCATTAGTTGTCATCACGAATCGTCTCGTGAAGAGCGCTTGCGCCATTGTTGCCGCTCCTGGCGGTTATACTGCCAATGTCCAGAAGATGATGAGTGAGTCGGATCACCATGGTCGACAAGAAAAATCACTGATTCACTTCCAGCCTCATCGAAAGGCCAGGCCAAGCAGGGTGGTATTATCCATGAATATGCTCTGAAAGCCAAACATCTTGAGATCAACCCTCGTTCTCCTCTGATTGAAGGCCTGTTGCGTCGTGTTAAAGACCTCCCAAATGAGGAAGACGAGCGAGACCTTGAAGCCGAGGAGGAGCTCCAAGAAGTAGCCTCCATTCTTATTGATGGGGCACTTGTCCGCTCCGGTTTTGAAGTCCCTAATAGTAATGCGTGAGTTTTAATGGCTTTTCCCGCACCTGCTTATCAATGCGTCTCAATCTGAAGGTTCATGTTTAAAATTGACCGTGCGCTAAGGAGGTCTTTGGGCGTTTCTGAGACGGCTCCTACAGATGAGAGTGTCAGACCTGCGCCACCTGTCGATCCGTCAATGCCTACTGAAGAGGAACTTATGGAAGAGTATATGAAGGGCTTGGACGAGGAGAACGACGGAAAAGCGAAAGTTGTGCTTCCTGACCATCTCAAAGACCAAATCTCTATTGAGATGGAGGAACTTCCTGATGACGAGGACATCGTCATCGAGGGCAAGGAACCCCACCATGATGAGCTTTGAGACGTGTCTTGTATCTTTATTCGAGAGGAATATATGATTTCTTCGGACATTGATTATGTAAATGATGAGATGGCTGCAACGTAGAAAGAAGCTTGACTGCCACTGCCAATTGAGCATCTACCTGTCGCTCGTCCCGTCTCTCTTTTGTTAATTCACTGTTGTCCATATATCAGTATGCCTGCAGCATTCTCTCGGTTGCAATTGGCAGCAGCATTGTTGGGTAAGCTGGCCTCGTCAGACGGCGTCTCTCTCGCTCACCTCGTCTCTAGAGTATGATAACGATCTGGATGATCCTGACGTGCCACGTCGTTATGCGCAGGAAAGTGCAATATTCGCACACTTCCGCCGTAACCCCACAGCAGCTCCTCGAACTGTCCCGAGGCAAAGTGACTACCTGGGCGTCAATTTACCAAGCGAGACAGGTAGCTTAGGTGGTAAAGAGTCTGTTCTAGGCACTAGACGATCTCGAGGCTCAATGGATGCTTTGCGCAATCCATTTGGAGTTGATAGTAATGATGGCGAAGAAGAAGCCGAAGATATGGAGGTGGACTTAACCTCCTGGGGATTAGATGCATTCATGGCAAAAGACAAGTCGAGAAAGGGGAAGGGTAAAACTCCCTCTATCGCTGCGACAGCGCCTCCCACGACAACTGTACGCGCTCATTTGCCAGCAACAGGCTCTGAGCAAGCTTTTCTCGCTCCTAGGCGTGCAATTAGTTATTCTCGATCTATGAGCCTAGGCAGTTCCGTTGATCTTCTTCGCCAGGCTGGAAATGCAGATTTCCGCCGCCGCTCTATTGCTTCGCCTCTTGATGTGGTCAACATGGAGATCAATCATACAACTTTCCCTAGACATCATTCTGGCTCCACTGGTATCATGCAGGATATAGCAGGATCATCGCAAGGTGTTCCTTTTCCCACTGGCTCCACTCGCGCTATCTCCCCTGGTCCTTCTGAAGTCGTGTCTGGTCGAAGAGTGCATTCCCGTACTTTCTCCATGGCAAGTATGAACTCTAGGATGATTCTTGGCGACGTAAAGGAAGAGAGTCGACCACAGTCAACTTATGAAGAAGGTGGAGAGGTTGTAGTCCAAGAAGATAACCCTTTTTCTCTTAAGCCACCTTCACATACATCGCGTTTCGACCCTAAATACGGTATCCATGCGCGAACTATGTCCAATGCTTCGTTAGGGACGCGCGCTCTTCTAAACGATGACCACGAGTCCATGATGACTGGTGCTGGCGGAGACTTTACCAGAGACCGCCGCTACTCAACTGCTCTAGATTTACTCCGACCCAAAGTGCTTGTAATGCCGAGTCCGCTCCAATCAGCAGCTCCACCAGAACCTTCCTCAATTGACAATCGCATCAGGGATGGTTTCACCTTGTCAAAGGACGGTCCTCCACTGCCACCAGGCGCTCGCACTTCCCGCAAGATGTCAACTCTCCTTGGCACCTCTGACGTTGTACCACCTATTGCATCAAATTCCTTCACCCCAAATCCACTGGGAGATCTCTCTCTCTCTCAGCAACTTTTCCGGAGTACACTGGCTGTTGATGGACGTTTCGACGCTTTCCCTTCTGATCTTCCCCGAGCAACAGAAGAAGGAGAACAAGCTCAGCTTTACGCTGAAGAACCAGAAGCTGAGGAATCGATTCCACCCTCCCTGCATCCTGAAGTTTCTGCTCCCAAACGCCCGCCCGGAAAGCTTTATGGAAAGAGTCTCATTGACGATTTAGAAGCAAGGAAAGCCCAGATGCGTAGCAAGCAAAGGTAATATGGCCTGGCTTACCTCGTTCAGTCAACTGTTTCTAAGCACTTGAGCAGGGTATTCTATGGTGATCAACGTCCATCAATGATGGCTCGTGGTGAGACTCAACGAAGCAGTACACTTATTAATCCAGGCGCACTCGCACGTCCGACGTCCCAACTTTTACATCGCTCAATATCTGGAGAAGGAGTTGCTCAAAGAAATCATGCAAATATCAAACCTCTTTTATCGTTCGAGAATGACAAAATTCCTCAAACCGCCCCGATGCCTGGTCATCCCACCAATAGTCGATCTGTCTTCGGCGTGGATAAACTATGGGAACGTGAGACACAAAAGCTCCGCGAGATTGAAGCACAAGAGAAACTCGAAGATGAAGAACGTAAAAAACGAGAGGAGGAGCGGCATAGGTCGGAAAAGAAGGGTAAGAAGCGCAAGAACAAGAAACACGGAGAGCACACAACGATTTTGTCACCTGAAAATTTGGTCGCTTCTGAATCTAGCGCTAGACCTAGAGTGTCGACTGAACCACCGATATTGCCCAACATTGAGCCCGCATCAAGAGGCCCTCCACTGCCGGCAGACGATGATGACGATAATGAAAGCGAAGATGAAGATCCTATCATATCTGCGCATCAACCTCCGGAGTCAGCGTGGCATGCCGGATCGTCAGACGATGAAGGACCTCGTCGTACAACTGGAACTGGACCTAGGTTTCGAACTCGAAAGCGGACATCTTATTCTCCTGTGGATGCCGAAAGTGACGAAGATGTCCCACTTGCGGCCACCTTGCACAAGGCATTTCAGCAGAATACTAATTTTAATCCCCAGCATCTCGACCAGCCGAAAGACGATGATGACGAAGAGCGGCCTTTATCCTCGTTGTTAGAAAATGCCAAAGTCAAGAAATTATCTTCTCCAGTGCTTGATATCGATTTTGATAAACTTTCCATGAGCGGAACCCGCAGCAAGGTTGAAGATGATGAGGACGATGATCAACCCCTCGGTCTGCGAGCTTCGAGGATGCCGTCTGGATTTAATAACGGAGGTGGCGACGACGACGACAACCGGCCGCTAGGCCTACATCCTGAGCAACAGCGTCGCACCCAGTATGGAATGTTTGCACAGCAGCAGCAGCAGATGCTGATGCAAACTCAACTTCAAAACATGTTTCTCAGCACACCAATGGGCTCTGGATTCTTTTCCCCACCGATAGCCACTCCAATGATTGCGCCACTGAACCACATGATGATGATGCAACCCCCTGTTCCCATTCCCTCACCTCCCCCTGTACATGATGCAGCGAAATTCGGCCGTGTCGACAAGTGGCGTCGGGATGTCGCCGTGGAGGGGGAAAGATGATATTACTATCAACACCATAAAGTCTAATCGTCGCTTGCCATTGCACCAATCTCTCGTCTCTAGTAATCTCTTTCTTTACTGCACTTTGGGACACTCTTGTAATAGGTATTTCTGTGCTTCTAGTTTCTCAGCCTTCGGTATAGGATTAGACAAACGTGACACAGTATTTGAACATCACTAAGAAACACAAGCAGATTTATAGGGGAAAGAGGCAATAAGATCATGGAGGATATACTAAAACAGGGATATACAGAACGTTAGGAAGGGTTCGCCACCCATAACCTACGCTTGGGTACAGTGACAATAGAGACTTCTCGTCGGTCCATCTCCTCTTCAATCATTCTTTGCCTTGTCACCTCATCGATATCATCATCATCGACTTCACTCCTCGGACCTGCATGTGAGTGAGAATATTCATCCGTGGCAGCAGCTCGATAAAGCGGTTGGTGTAGATATGGACCAGTATTTTGAAGTGAAACTGGGCGAGTATTGAGAGGGGATTGAGGAAGGGAGGTGGATGGTTTTTCGGATGATAGATGGGTTGAAGGCGAATGGCGGAGACGGTAGAAAAGAGTAGAAAGGACAGATACAGAAGGACGGCACTTCCAGGCGAGAAAAAGCAGAACGATGTAGAAAATGACTGTCCAGATGAGAAAAAGAATGAAAAGGACTTTTGAAGCGTGATCCCACAGTACAGCGAGTGACAGAATGCTGAGTCCCAGTATGGAAAGATGCATGAAGATACGGAAAATGATGCCTAACACGGTCGGTAACTTTACCGGAGGCTCGATTGTGTTATCTGCCGGGGCAAGTAGGATATCGGCTGTCCCAGGTGTGGAGTATCGGGCATTATGAGCCTGCATAAGAGCATAGTCAAGCTCGCCCTGATTAACAAGTAGTGTAAGCCTGACGACGCTGGCGAGGCATGCAGTTCATCTTACCACTAAATTGAGACTACGTCGTCGCAAAAGCCAGTCAACTTCACCCAGACTTTTTGATGCTGAGCGAGGAATTTCGGCAGGAACAATGTTTTCACTGGCTCGCCGGAGCCGAGGGGGCCTATTGACCACCTCAAAGCCTCGCGGAATACCAGACGTGACAGACTCTGTGTCACTACACATGCCAGCCTCAAAAGGGCCCCAGGATTGCGCGCGCAGTCTAGGCGATGAGGGTGGAGAAACATTACTTAAGCTCTGCGGAGCACTCCGATTGCCGGTGATATGCTCGGATTTTTCATCCACTACAATATCAGAGTGCATAGGACCGAGATCACTTCCTCCAGTTTGACGGGAACCACAAAATGCTTTTTGTGATGAGCCTCGTAGTCGAGATGTAAATCCATCGATAAGCATCGATAATGGGACAAGAGCATAAACGCATAGGAAAAAGATGAGACCGGCAATCCCGTGAATGGTGTGCAGGTGATGCAAAATTGTGGAAGGTTCCTCCGGAGTCACAGAGATGGTTAAGAAAGCAAGGACAAATCCAGTAACTCCAAGCCCATAGGCACCCAGACCACCCGCCGCATAGTAGTAAGTAAAAGGCGGCCGGATAGGATTGCGGAAAATCAGGATGACAGCCTGCAAAATAATCAGAGAAAGCACCGCAAACAACTTATGTAGTAATGACGTTTCGTATGTGCGAGCGATGGTGGTACTTGGACTAGATGGACCACTAACGTGGGTAGAAGTGGGAGCTGGCAGCGCTGGAGGCTCTGACGAGGCAGTGATGTTAGCTCTGGTGGAAATGGCGGTCGCACACTGTGATAAGTATCGGACGGTAACACCTGAACCATCCGCTCCAATGCCAGTCGAAAGATGACCATTCCCAAAGCCCTCCCATTGGAGGTCTGTGGGAGTTATCAAACCCTTGTAAGTACGGAGCAGCCAAACCTCGGATAAGTATTGACCCGATGTATCACGACCGCCGAACATCTTTACGGGCATATGAGTTACCAAAATCTATAATATCATGAAAGCTTACAATGGTATCGGCGGAGGAATTTCTTGCAGGTCCAACTAGACCTGTCTGGTATGATAGGACAGAAGCACCTTCACGTGGGCTGGGAAAGGTCTGTATTCCAGTGGTTCCCGGGTCGCCGGAAGGCAGGACTCGAGTCCAAGTACCAGCGTTGATATCTAGGACGTCCTTATGATTGATCGGTAACCAGATAAAATGCTCGAGACAGAAAGACATACAATTTCCCCCTTGCTGGAACCGCCATCGTCGCTCCACAGTGAGTCATTGAATATTCCTACTATCGAGAAGACTTGAGAAGAGAAAGAGGGCGAAAAAGGGTTGAGGTTCGGCGTCACGGCGGGACCAAGCCGTGGTGGTGGACACCCTCCCGGGGATATTCCAGAGCTTCGTGGAATGTTTAGCACGAAAGATTTCTGCTGTGCACACGAAACATGGGGTGGTGTCACATCACACCCATGTACTGAAACTAGCTGTTGGCCTATGACTGCGCTTCCCTCTCCCACGACTGGAGGAAATGAGCCTATCGATAGCTTGTCCCAGCTGCCATTTACACTATTCGGTAGATTGGAAGACAGCGTTCCAGAAAGACGCAGTCGCCATACATCAGACAGAGGAAACACCTTTGTCCCGTCTGTACCTCCAGCCATATAGAATGTGTTGTTGGGTCCTGGAACGATAGAATCCTGAACAGGATGTACACGAGGGTCAATGCCGCCTGCAGCCCCCCATCTAGCAGATGGGCCCCCAGGTGATAGTGTAACTGGGGACCAAAATTGATTGATGAAGTCAAAGGCCTGTCAAAGGCGTCAGTGGAGAACCCTCAACATCTGAAAAACGTACCCAGACATCTGACAAAACCTTTCCATCTGATCCCTTCCCACCGTAAACAACAAAAGCGTGACGACTGGATGGGATTAATCGGGATCAAGACTGTCAAGATAAGCAAAAAAGAAGACGTACTTGCTAGCTGCAAAATCCTCGCCGGCAAGTGCAGCAGTCCGAGCAGGAGGTGTATTCTGGAGACCCGATGGAGGGGAGGGTGTTGTCCAGCTCAAGGTATCAAGATTGAGCCTGTACAGTGGTCAGATTACGGTGTGCATGGGAGTGGAGGGTCAATGACGTACAAATAGGTCTGTCCTTGCGCAAAGCCGCCTTGCGACTCTCCTCCAAAGATGATAATGCTACGACTAGCAGTGCATGAAGACGAAGATGGAGCAAAAGGACAAAAATACAGACCTGGTTTCATCGTAGCCAATAGCGGCATTCTTGAGCGGTGGTGGAGAGGCATTGCCCTGGAGGACGGTGGAGAGATTGATCCACTGGAGGGGAGGGACGGGGGTTGAGGTTGAGATGGTCTGTGCGCGGACAAGGGCGAGGAAGGCGAGGAAGAGGGGGACTGGCATGGGGACTGGCAAGCCCGACGCCAGCGCGAGGAGCACGCCGTGATGGACGACACAAAGGTGACGCACAACAATGTGACCTGACGCCGCAATGTGCCGAGATGCCAAACAACAATTTCAGATATCGATCGGTCTCAGTGTTTTACAACTAACGCTAACGCTATCCTGATCCTGATGTCAGACTCTTTCAAGCGTATCTTGACTGATCATGATCGGGCCTCCTGTATACGGTCAGGGTCGTCTAATTGTACTGAGTAGGTCCACCAGCACTCTTGCTTCGACCTGTCTCTCCTAGCACACCCCCAGAGCTAGTCGCTCAGCTCTGCAGCGTCGGATCACGAGTCAGGAAAAGTACTTTTTTGTCGCTAGATTTCCCTAACCACATTTCAGTCGGTGACTAGGCGTGACAGAAGGATACAAATCACCGCCCGCTTCCCATGCCTTCACCCATTCTGTGACCACCATTTTTGTTTCGGCAAATGACATGATGTATTTGGTTCTCCTCATCGTCTCCCCTCCCGTACTGGACCTACAGACACCCACCACAAGCGCTCTCGTCCAGCAGACCATGGAAGTGATACCAAGCTGGATATAGATAATGATCGTTGTGATATGGTAATAAACGTCATTCCCACATCACCAACTCCCTTGCTCTCACAGGACAGAGCGACCGAATTATTGGAAAGCACCGAAGCATAATGAAGACTCAGTCCTTATCTGCTGGAGCATTGTGTTTTTCGCATCAACCAGTCAACCCTCCTACCACCGTGTCAATCACGGAGGCTGAAGAAGATTGGAGTGTACGACTGACGGATAATATGAATATGAATCAGTCCCCGTTCACACCAGTCATTTTTGACCGAAGCACTTTTGCGTTTGACAATCCTCGAAGTATAACAAATCTGGCATGTCGCGTTATGACCTAGAGCTTTGTCAAACCGTCGCGAGAAAGATCCTTTTTTTCATCTGCAAGTCAGAATAAAGGGTATTTTTCGTTGGATGATCTGCCACTGTGTTTCCAGAGGCATTGCTACAGATGGGTACAGGCGTCACGAGTCCCCAGCACCCTGTTATCAGACAACCTAGTTTTGTGTCAGATTTTTGTGTCACGCCTCTCCCATCAAAGGACAACGGTAATTTCGGTAATTGCATGGTCAGATACTATTGTATCGTGTTGAAATCAGCCAATGGAGGGGTAGTAAACCGGCCATTGTTCCCGTTGCATCGTATGGATAGCGTCTAGCCGTTGCATGACAAGATGTTGACACGATAGCTTCACTGATCAGTGGTTTCTGGACTTCGAACCACAGAGTTTCCAAAACTTCTTGGCACATAGAAATATCATAAGAACGTTAATATAGTGGAACGGAGCTCCAAGCGAAGAGGTTAACACGGCTGTTTAAACGTGTAGCTTCCCTGATCGGGATCTCTTATCTGAGTTGAACACCGGAGTAACTTTGAGCGATTATTCATAATAGGAACCGGTAAGCTTTTTTGTACTTCGAGATCGGAAGAGATCTAACTTATAATTTTTCAAAATCAAGTGATCTTGTCTATTCTATCCTGCTTCCTTGTATCAGCACCTCCTTGGGTATTCTGTTTATATGGTTTATACACAAATACTGGCTTATGCGCATGTAGATACTTGGAGAAGAGGTCAAATAAGACGATGGCCAAGCGGATGATGACCTTTTTTTAGCCCTTCGCATCAAAGGTCGGCTTGATGTCTTACCCCCGTTTGCATACCCCCATCTTAAATCAAACTTTGATCTAGATGACAATGAATTCCACATGCAGACATGTTGTGTGGTGCGAGAAGGAGAAGGTTCGTCATGATTTACAACTACTTGATTGAACTGAGGCCATTGACAAATCAATGCGACCTCCTTTTCGGCAAGGCCCATCCGTAGATCTGGGACACACTTGTTTTGATCCATCCCTTCTGTCCCAAAGAGAACCGACACGCCTGAATTTCAGTATTACTTAAATACGGACAAACCTTGTGCAGAAGAC
>Ga0157367_1000273_pt1 | contig 26503 bp, 18 predicted proteins | sample AttbisABBM2_FD_113142 | JGI IMG/M metagenome (GOLD analysis project Ga0157367, IMG submission 113142) | Fungus gardens microbial communities from leaf cutter ant in Botucatu, State of São Paulo, Brazil - Atta bisphaerica ABBM2 | ecosystem: Host-associated > Fungi > Mycelium > Unclassified ... | reverse complement strand
CACTATGTAATATACCATATATCATTGGAAATGATTTGATGAGCACTTTCTAACACAAGTTTGATTGTATGAATCTGTCCAGTTATTCATGAGATATTAGCAAACAAAGATTTTACAGTTACTAATGGCCTAATATCTTAGTTGTTTGTTGTCACTTTTGTATATCCCACATATGTGCAGATAGCCCTCATTTGGGGCTTTACAGCACAACTTAGTTTGTGAAAATTGATCTACTAGTTGTGGAGATACAAGCTAAATGAAGTTTGTGACAAAAACTTTATATTAAAGTTAATACAAGAGAACTTGATAGAGAGCTCTATATAGAATTATCTACCTTATATACTCTAGACTGATGGTCTGTGCTATCCTACAATTAGCCTACTCTAAATAATCATGTATCTACTTTAAGGTCAATATATATTAAATATACTGTAGTAATACCATCTTTTTCCAAATTCTTCTATAGTCCCTAACCCAAGGTTTTAAAATAAAACATAAATTAAAAATAAAATAAAAATAAAAATAAATTGAAAACAATTAAAGTCTATTATCTTTGATTCTAATACACTAGAAATTTAGTAAACATGCTTTAAGTAATTCAAAGTAAGTTAAAGAGTTGTAGTAAAAAGATACTATTAGACTTGAAGATTAATTTGAAAGCTATTACATTGATTATACTTTTTCAAATAAAGTGTGGTTCAGTTGTTTAGCATAACTATTTTGTTAATGTATATGTAGAGTACTTGTTAAAATTAAAGATGATAGACTCTATTTATTTTTTTATTTATTTTCTTATTTTGGACTTAGAGTTAGAAGTTAGTATAATTGTTACAACTGTTACATACTAAGATAAAAGATGTCACATGTCACAGTCACACAATCACATGACACATGGAAAAATATAGAAGATTTTTAAGTTCTCTAGTATAATTATGATTATATTTTAGCTAGCTACTATAGTCAGAACAAAATACTGGAACTTGTTCATCACAGTTATTCTTAGCCTGGCCTTTACACTGATGTACAATAATTTTACAAGTCCTGTGTTACTTGTATATAATTCAAACCTCAGTGTCACAAGCTTTAGATCTCTTAAGCAATACTCTATCTTTGAATGATTATGAAATTCCATTTTTATGGATCTTATTAAGAAACTCCTGTTATCTTCTGAGTTTGATACCATCTTAGTCATTGTTGACTGGCTTACTAAACAAGTGATTTTTATTCCTATCTACAATACTATTATATTTGTAAACTTAGCATGTCTATTCATTCTTCATGTATTCTCTAAACATAATATTTCTTCTTATGTTATCTTTGATAGAGGTTTGAAGTTTGTGTCAAAACTTTTCCTTTCTTTGAATACTGCTTTGTTCTGGTTTTAGTGACCTTCCTTACCTTTTACACCATCTACTTAAAATAATATGCTTTTGTTATCTCTTTTAGGTAGGCTTGAAGTCATTGCTCTTTCTTGTGTTATTGCCATATTTATCAGAGTTGAAGATGATAGACTTATTTTATTTTTATTTTATTTTCTATTTTATTTCTTATTTTTAGACTTAGGATTAGAGATTAGTATGATATTATATATAACTGTCACACATCAGTCATATATCACATGATGCTGTCACAAGTCATAGTCATGTAATCACATGCTATAAAGAATATTGTAAAAGATTTTGGAACAATAATATCATTCCATATGTTAATAGTATATAGTATACATAGCTTTTAGAGTAAGCTAAGTTTAGTATAGCATGGACTATTAGTTTAGCATATATAAGGTAGACAACTTTGTACTAAGAACTTCATTGAGTTTTCTTGTGTTATCTAATATAAGATTGTTCTTTTGCTTATACTCTTGAGTCTAAGCTTATAATATTAGAACTTAATACTCTTTCTTGAGACTACTTAATTCAGGCTCTTTTCTACATCTCTTCTTTTACTTTATTATTATCCTCAACCAATAGTCAATATGACTGTTAGTCATCCTTAGATTAGAAGCTAAACTCTAGATATAAAGAAAAGTTAGTTGCTTAGTATGGGTAGTTGTAGATATTGGTGATCAGATTCAGGCTACCAACTAGACATTACTTATTGTTTAAGTGGATATTATTGAGTAGTATAGTTGTTTCTTTCATATAGAAGCTCTGTACTATAGATCTACTTGTGACTTGTTCACATAGAAGAACAGTAGGTATTCTTCAGATCCTATCTAGAGTAATATAACTTTCTTAAGTTAAAATAGTTTAAATTTCTCTTAGGGCAGTAGTAAGTAGCATAAATAATTAGTAGATAGTATAAGGTGGAACTTGAAGTGGGCCCATTAGTACTTGTTACAAACTTAAGACCTTAGAGTTGACTAAGAAAAAGAATCTTGTATTAGGATTAACACAAGAAAATTCAATAGAAAACTCTGTACAGGATTGTCTACCTTATATACTAAAACCTCATGGTTTGTACCAACTACTTCTAGCCTACCCTAAACAGCCATGTGTTTACCTTAAGGTCAATATGTGTTATACACATTGTATGATATTATCCTTTCAGAATCTTTTATATCCTTCTATGCATCTTGTGACTTGTGACTATTATTGTGACCATGTCATCTAATGTGACTGCATGATCTCATCACTCTAACCCTAACCCTAAGTTCTAAAAATAGAAAAAAAGGAAAATAAATAAAAATAAAAATAAAAATAGAAAAAGAAAAGGAAAATAAATTAAGTCTACTGTTGTGGCAACCACTGGACCAGTGTCCAATAGCAGTACAAGCAATAAATCTCAAAGGTGGATATCTAGTAGAGAATACAAGTTGTGTAATTCACAAGAGAACTCAATAGAGAACCACAACAGTATTCTACTGACTATTTATATAATTATCCATGGTCTGTGCTATAACTACACTTTCACTGCACATCCTACCCTAATGTCCATTCCCTGTCCTCATGTCCATTACTAATTTATCTCATGTCCTATTACTTATCCACCTTATGTCTATCTCAAGGCCAGTATGCTATATACATGTGCCCTAACATCATACTCTAAACCCTACTCTTAATCTCCATCATCCATGCATGCACTATGTGTACACCATGAGAAACCATGTTCCTAACATGTTCCTTCATATCACTCTATTTCTAGACTCTTCTCAATCCTTTTAGATCTTAGATCCTTCTAGACTGCTCTAGACTACTCTAGGCCCTATGATGTAATGTCATGTGACTTCTCTCACTCATTGTAGACTAATAATATAACTACTGTCTATATCTTATCTTATCTATCATCTGTCTTTACTAAAGTCTGTCCACACTTTTGTTTTATAACATCTACCACTTTCATCTTTGACAGTACTTACCAAGGTTGAGTCAAGTTTAGATTACAATTCCAAGAGAGAGACTAGTACTGGCTCTGTCTTATTCCTTTACATTTCATTATCTTCTACATCACCACTATTATCATCATCATTGTCATCTTACAACAATATAAGTTAACTCAACTAAGAATAATATAAGGAGATTATCTAGCAGTACTAGGAGCAAATCACCATAATATAGACATAGCTCCAAAATCTGTCTATAGCAGTAGGAATAGAAGTAGAAGTAGCAGCAAGGATCCCTCAATGCAACATTGGGTTAAATATAAAAGTAGCTAAACTATAAACATTCTATGGAGAGATAAGAAAGATTTTGGGTTTTTTGATAACATATAAACTTTTGATCAGGATGAGGATGAGGGATGATTAGTGAAGGAACAGATTCAGTAGATGCCATTATATATACAAGAAGGGTTAGTAGATATCTAGAAAAAAAATATCTGAGAAGATTTGGAAGCAGGAACATTGGAATATGCAATAATAGGTGAATTTCTAGCAGATTTAAAGAAAGAGTTCAGTGGAGAAGATGATGAAACAATGAAAGAGTTTGTACAGGAGTTCAGAAGAGTAGCAAGAGGAAGTAGATACAAGGGAAAACTATTGGTAGAGAAGTTTAAGCAGGGAATAGATGGGGTGATTAGAAGAAAACTCATGAAGACAGAAAGACCTCCAAGGAGTATTGAGCAGTGGTATGAGAGTGCAGCAAATTTAAATAGGCATTGAAGGGAAAGTAGGAGAGAAGAAGAGAGGTTGAGAGGTAGGAGGGAAATAGAAGCTTAGGTGGCAAGGATAAACACCAGTGGTGTACAACAGCAATAGTTGCCACAGCCTCAAGTTTGGCCAAGAAGATAGGAAATCTCTCAATAGTAGGCACTGACAGGGCCTGCTCCAATAGAGAGAGTAGAATGAATGAATGGAACTATAGTGAACCTAAATCAATAGATAGGGCTTGTACCTCAGTGAGACTTATATACCATAAAGGTAGATTGTGGGAGAAACTGCTATAGCTGTGAGGGATTTGGTCATATTACAAGGAATTTTAGAAATTATAGAATCATAGGAAGAGCAAGGAAACTTAACTATGAGGACAATTTGAACAATTGTAACTTAAATAGGAAAGGGAAAGAGAGTCTGGTAGTTCTTGGCTGGGCTCTAGTAATAATAGGTTTGTAGTGCTCAGTAGAGTAATATATCATACATTCTACTGTGATCTGAGCAATGAGAACATGTTGAGAGAAGTTATAGTGAAGATTGGGTTAGAGAGAATTAATACTCAAGAAGATGTGACAGTAGAGGCATTGTTAGATAGTGGGGCAACAGAACTGATCATGAGCTCAGAGTTTGCTAAAAAGCAGGGATTAAAACTAAAAAAGATAGAAAGATCCATATATGTAAAAAATATGAATAGTTTCTTCAATAAGAAAGAACCTATTGAGTATACAGTTGAAGTCAATATTTATTATTAGGTATATAGGAAAAGAAAAGAAATAGATGTGATTGGAGGACAGAAGTAGAGTGTAATTTTAGAGATGCTGTGGCTTGCTTACCACAATCCTGAGATTGACTAGAGAACAGGAGAGATAAAACTCATGAGGTGCCCAGAGGAGTATGGTAAAAAGTGGAGACCAAAGCAATAGAAGCCAGGATTGCAGGAGCAGAAGAAAGAAGAGAAACAAGAGAAAAAAAAAAAGAAACAAGAAGAGAAGGAACTGAAGAAGAAGAAAGAAAGAAAAAAGAAGAAAAACCAAAGAAGAAAAGAACAATAGAGGTAAATAAGGTAGTAGAAGAATGGGAGATTTAGGATGAGGAGAAAGAAGCAAAGAAGCTGGTACCAGAACAATTTCATTAGTGGATACATGTCTTTGGAAAGAAAGCAAGTGAGAAGATGTCAATGAAAAAGTTATGGGATCATGTAATAGAGATAAAGAAAGAGTTTGTGCCAAGAAAGAGGAAGGTATATCTGTTGTCAAAGAAGGAGAGAAAAGAGGTGTGCAAGTTTATTGAAGAACAATTGAGGGAAAGGTATATTAGGCTCTCAAAATCACCTCAAACAGCACTAGTGTTTTTTGTAGGAAAGAAGGACAGTAAGAAGAGAATGGTATAGGTTTACAGATATTTAAATGAATGGACCATATAAAATAATTATCCTTTACCTTTGATTTTGAATATGGTAGAAAATATAGGCATAAAAAAGTATTTACTAAATTAGATTTATGATAGGGCTATAATAATGTATGGATAAAGGAGGGAGATGAGTGGAAGATGGCATTTATGACTCTAAATAGATTGTTTGAACCTACAGTTATGTTCTTTGGATTAACCAATTCTCCAGCAACATTCTAAATGATGATAAACAAGATCCTATAGGACTTGATCAATACTTAGGAAGTGGTAAGTTTCATTGACAATGTAATTGTGGGAACAGAAGAAGAAGAGGGATATGACAAGGAAGTGAAAAAGATAGTAAAAAGGTTGGCAGAAAATAATTTGTATATGAAACTGGAGAAATATAAGTAGAAGATAAAAAGTGAGATTCTTAGAAGTAGTGATTGGATCAGAGAGGATTAAGATGGAAAAAGAGAAGGTGAAAGAAGTATTGGAATAGCTAACTCCTAAAGGAGTTAAGGACACATCCAACATATAGCTATTACTCTGAAATTCAAGTAGCACAATACTACTGATTTTTGCTATATGACTAGGACATAAGGACATAGCTATTATACTACTAGAGACATTTGCCAACTACTATTGGTAGTTCATAAAAGATTTTACATTTATAGCCAGACAATTATATGACTTGGTGAAGAAGGATCAGAAGTAGGATTGGATGGAGAAGTAGGAAAAGACATTTTAGGAATTGAAAGGGAGATTCAAAAAAGAACCAGTATTAGCAGCACTAGACTTAGATAAAAAAATAAGAATAGAAGTAGATGTATTGGATTATGCAATGGAAGAAGTGTTGTCTATAGAATGTGAAAATAAACAATAGAGACCAGTAGCTTATCTCTCAAAATCTCTTAATAAGACAGAGAGAAACTATGAGATCTATGACAAGGAGATGTTAGCAATTATAAGAGAATTAGAAAACTAGAAATATTTATTAGAAGACATAAAATTCAAGTTCAAAGTCTGAACAGATCACAAAAACTTAGAATATTTCATGAAAGCACAGAAATTGAATAGAAGATAAGCAAAATGGGCCTTATATTTGTCAAGATTTGATTTCATCTTGAAACTTGTTCCAGGAACAAAAATAGGGAAGGTAGATGAAGTTAGTAGATGACTAGACTAAAAGGTAGGAGCAGAAAAAAACAATGACAATCAAATATTTATTAAAGACTGTTAGCTTCATAGTTTATTAGAAGTAATAATAGAAGGACCAGAAGTAGACATATTAGAAAAAATAAGAATAGCTAAGAGTAAGGACAAAGAAGTAATTAGAGTAGTAGAGAAGATAATAGAAGTAAAAGTATTGAGAGGAGAAGAGTGGCAGGTAGAAGAAGACCTAGTATTGAAAGAAGAAAAAGTCTACATACTAAAGGATAAAGTATTGAGAGTAAAAATAGTCCAGTTACATCATAATGTACTAATAGTAGGATATGGGGGAAATGTCATAGTTGTGAACAATAGACTTGGTTTTATTTTATTTTCCTTTTCTTTTCTTTTTCTTTATTTTATTTTGAGCTTCTTTTCCCTTTTCTTTATTTGGATATAGGCAAAGAAGACAAAACATAACATCACATGTCACATGGGCATGACTTGGTGGTCACATCAGTTACAGTCATGGTCACATAAGTCACACACTCATGTAACACAATGGAACAACATAGAATATTCTAAAAATAATGATGTTATATAGCATGGCTAATACATGTCAATCTCAAGGCAAACATATGGTCATTAGGGTAGGGCTAAAGGAGTATAGCACAGACCATTAGTAGTTTGTATATAAGGTAAATATTATGTACTTAGGAACTCTATTGAGTTTTCTTGTGTTACTTAATACAAAAGTGTATCTTTCACTTAACTCAAAGCCTAAGTCATAACAGGGAAGTGAAAGATAACAGAGTTGGTGACAATAAACTATTGATAGCTAGGAGTAACAAGAGATGTGGGAAAATATGTAGAAGAATGTGATATATAATAGAGGATGAAGAATAGGACAGAAATACTAGCAGAGAAGTTAAAGTTGAGTAAAATACCTGAGAAACCATGGACATATCTGATGGTTGACTTTATTACTAAGTTGCCATTGGTAGCTGGAAAAGATGCAATTCTAGTAGCTTATGATATGTTGTTCAAAATAACTCATTTTATGGTAACCACAGAAGAAATAATAGTAGAAGGACTAGCAAGATTGTTCAGAGACAATGTGTAAAAGTTACATAGGTAACCAGAAAGTGTGGTATTGAACAGAGGACTATAGTTTGCAGTGGGGTTGATTAAGGAGTTGAATTGAATGTTGGAAATTGAAACAAAGTTGTTGATGGCATTTCACCTAAAAACCAATGGTCAGACAGAAAGAATAAACCAAGAGTCAGAACAGTATCTTAGATTCTTTGTTGATCATAGACAAAAAAATTGGCCAGAATGGTTAGCATCAGCAGAGTTTGCAGTTATCACCAAGACACATTTAGCAACAAATATGTCTCTATTTATGGCAAATTATGGAAGAGAGTTAAGAATGGGAGTGAACATTAGAAAAAAGGAAAAGGTGAAAAATGCAATGAAGTTTGCAGAAAGAATAAAGAAGATACAAGAAGAGGCAGGAGCAGTATTAAAAAAAGCATAGGAGGAGATGAAACAACAAGTAGATAAGGAAAGAAAAGAGGGGGAAGAATGGAAGATAGGTGATAAAGCAATGCTGAATATAAAAGATCTAATATTCAAAGAATAACTAGCAAGAAAACTAGTGGACTGATATATTGGTCTATATATCATTGATGAGATAGTTTCAACCAATGTAATCAAGCTAAGATTGCCAACTGCAATGAGGATTTATCCAGCCATGAACATTAGTCAAGTTGTATAATACAAAGAGCAGATAGAGGGATAGAAGGTAGAAGAAGTAAAACTAGTAAAGGTGGAGGAAGTTAAAGAATAGAAGGTAGAGAAAATACTAAACAAAAGAAAAATGAGGAGAGTAATAAAGTATTTAGTATAATGGAAGGGGTTTACAGTAGAACAGTATTGTGGCAACCACTAGTCACAAAGACCAAATAGCATTACTTAAGTAAATCTCTTAGAAAGATGAATATCTTGTAGAGATCACAAGAGAACTCAACAAGGAGTCTTTGCTGCATTCCTATACTATTTATATAAAAGTCTCATAGTTCATGCTGGTGATAAATAACCCTACCCTAATGTCCATACTTTCACTATACCTTATCCTCATATTTTCCATAAGAATACCATGCTATATACATGTATCCTGATATTATTCTTCTAGTCTCTTCTCCCAAAGTCTAGGCCTATGACCTCATATCATGTGACATGTTATGTGACTGCAGTCACATGCCTCTTTATTGTTTTTTTTTAAATTAACATTTTATTACACAGAGTACAATGGCAAACCATGGTAGCTATATCATAACTACTTACAAAAGGAACAAATGTACATGAAACTAGAAATAGAGAGAGAAACAGAAAGAAAAGAAAAAAGGAAAAAAGAAGAAAAAAAAGAATTTTTTAAATTAAAATTTCAGAAAAAGCAAATACACCCAGATTAAGTTCTAGAAACATAACAAAATGACTTAGAGAGTTCCTTCTCAGATTCCAATAACCATTAAATCTACTATACTTATGTAGAATATGATGTCTTGATTCAATGGGGTATAAGCTGCATGAACATTTAAATTCTTCCCTAGGGAAGAACCTAAGTCTATATTTACCTATCAGAATGTGATTTGTGATTGCTCTTGTAGCATGCACACATAGTGAGTTCAAGTGATCAAACATTTTGAGCCACAATCCTCCTTTGACATAAGATGGTTCAATAGTGTTGTTATTGTCATCGAGTAAGTCCAAGAATTGATTTCTTTTTAGGTTTGAAGCTTGGAACATCATTTTCCAGACTTTGAGGATATTATTGCTTTGCTTTTCTTACTCAAGTCCCAAGATATTTTGCTCAGAAAGAGAGAAATTAGGTTGAAGGTCTTTAATTCTTTGTCAACCTCATTATGAAGATACCACTTGAAATGACTTGGGTATTTCCAAAATTCAATGGAATTGTTCTTATGATGCATGAAGGACTTGCAAAGATTAGATAGGATAGCAACTGATTGGACTTAGTATGAATGGACAGTTGGTTCAAAGATTTTTTCACCATGTGAATGGAGTCAGTGATGACAATGACTTTTGACATGTTATCGAATTTTAAGGCTTGATTGATACCACATCTAATGGCAAATAATTTGGCTTCAGTACTTGTAACATGAACTGCATGATAGACCATCTTAATGATAGGATTGTTATAGGTATGCATGTGCAAGATGGATGTAGCAATGTAGTTATTGATACTAGTATCTGATGTTATTATAGTGGTAGAAGATGATGAAGACAACTCTAAAGTCAAGTCATCAAGTTGATGAGCATAATGTTTATTGTCTTTTCCTTTGTTGCGAATGTTAAATGCAATGCAATCTGAGAAATTGTCAATTATTCTAAGTCCATGCAATAATTCAGAATGGAGAGGAACAAAAGATAGGAGACTTTCATTAAATCTATTAGTCATGTTGACTAAATGGCTTTTGATGAGTAAGTGTTGACACTTGGTGAGAGAGTCAAGATGTATAAAGTTTATGGTGAATGCACATTACTTTAAGGATTGATGAGAAAGCATATGAGGTGGTTAGGTGGAAGTTTATATGTTCTAAGTTATGATCTTCCACCAAGCTTTTGAAGGTGAAGTTTAATGGGAATAAGTCCAGTGATGGCTTCAATACCATATAACAGTAATATTTTAAAGGCTCTTAGGATTTATATGGCTACTCTTCTTTGCATTTTTCCTAGAGCTTTCAGGTGATATATCATAGGAGCACAGTTATAAAACTAGAGCTGGAATGCAGTTTGCTATGGCAATCCTAAATTCTTCCTTTGAGAAAGGGGGCCAATAGAAAGTTGGTTTATTGATGATTTCATCAAGTACCTCAACATCTACTTGGCGATGGAGGGCTGTATTGAAGGTAGAATAGAGAGCATTTTATAAGTCGCCAATATTATGGCATTGTTGTCTGTTGTACTTGATTGCTTCAATAGCTGGTAATTTTTACTTGTTAACCCAATTCATGAGTTTCCAAGATCATCTCTTCTTATTAGCAATTTCTTGAATTTTGAGATTAAAGAAAGAACATTTGGATGATTTGATCTTGCTCTTGAATGATTTCCAATTCTCAAGATTCCTTGTCAATCTATAGTTGCTCAGTGCTAGGTTACATTCATTGTTCCACTAGCTCTTAAAGTGCCTAGTGATGTTGACTTGTTTTGAATTTGACCTCCATGTATTTTCAATATCTGATGCGAGAGAGTTGGTAGTGTCTTTGAGTTTATCAATGTCTGATAGATCAGAGACTTCGATGCTCTTGATGATGGATGATACATTTTTGATGAAGTTCTCTTCCTCTTTGCTATTTTTACAATGAAGAATTTAGATGTAACGATATTCTCTTCTGTAATAGGAATGGACACTGTGATAGGAGCATGGTCAAAAGAAAGTCATCATCCAGGATGAATAGAATGATTGTTGAGCTCATTAGATCCACTTTGTAGGAACATCAAGTCAATGACTGAGTTTGCTTCACCAACCATATCCAAATATCTAGTTGGAACTTGGTTAGTTGGGATTGACAATTCTAAGTTAAATAAGTCTGTAATAATCATAAGATTGTCACTAATAGATGAATGATGTGGGAAAGAAGGATCCCATATACTGTCTCTAATATTGAAGTCACCAGTCATAACTAGCAGGTTTGAAATATTTACCTCAGTATCCATGAGATACTTTAAGGTGGAATGAGATGAGCCAGAATAGACATTCATGATCCAAAAGATATTGTTATCGTTGAAGAATAATACAAGTAAAATGTCTCTATGGTTAATAATGTCTTTACAAAGAGAGAATTGAAAAGAAGAAAGTCTGACATTAATATAAATGATAACTCTTGGGGAGTCAATTGTTGAGCACAGTTCTCTAGCAAAAGTAAGCTAATTGGGATGATTTGGAATGCCTACTAGTGGAACACCTTCACAATTCACTGGACTGGAAATAGTTCTGATTGTTATCCATAATGGTTCTTGGATGAATATGATGTCAAAGTTTTGGTTAACCTCAAGAATAGTGTTGATGAGAAAGTTATTCTTTTATATGTTTTAAGAGAATATCTTTAAGTCTTTCAAAATCATATTGATGAACCATTCACAGCTGAATGAGTTGAGTTCTTTCAGTTGTTCCAAATTTTCACGTATTCTTTTGAGTGCTATTCCTTATTAAAGCAGTGTTTCCAAAAAGAACATTCATATAAATTGGCTTGGTATTTGCCTTTACAGTTGAGGCATTTGAATGAATGAGGGCAAGGCTCACCCTTCTTTGTCTCTAACCTAGGTGGGTTAGTTTTTTCATTAGCTTTACAACACCATGTAAAAGTGACAATGGTGTTCAGTGAGATGGAGACCATTACATTTCACACATTTAGCTTCTTAAATATGACATACTCCTGCCATATGTCCCCACTTCCAACAGTTCTTATATTGTAGTATGCCTAGATTCATATTTACACCTCAAACTGTTGTGATGTAGCTACCAATATTGAATCTTCAGTTAATGACTTTCTTAGCATTTGATCTGTTTTGAGTATCCCAAATGTCTATCCAAATGATGGCCATGTCAGCCTTGGGAGATACCTTAATGATACGAGATTTTGATGTAAGGACAATGTTGTTGAATAAGTGATTATTTTTCAGAACATTTTTAATTTTGTCCAGTGAAACATAGTTGCTTGTTTTTTCACTAATGAATGGAATACCAACAATCTTGAGGTATGACTTCGATTGCAGAAGTCTAGGTGAGGAGATCTTGTCTGCATCAGAAGATAGTGAGTTTTTAACATATTTATCAATCTCCTGAAGATCTGATCCTGAAGATATGTTGTTGGTAGTAATTATTATACCTTTGCTATCCACATGAATAAAGTTGGCAATTGTGTTAGATTTAATCATTTTGAGTGCACAGTTGATATTGACTATGTGCTTGCTTGATCTCTTGATAAATTCTTTCACAATATTGTTGTTCATAGGGATGATGACTTGCTTTCTAGATAGACCCTTGGTGGTCATGTTGATTTTTGGCTTGACTTTTTCATTTGAACTGTTTATGATCTTCTGCATTTCTTTTGTTTTTTTATTGGAAAGGTTAGGAAATATTTCCTTGATCTTCAACATTTCTCTAGCAATGTTCATTGGGGTAGCTGGGTTTGTTTATTTGGATGGAGAAGTTGTATTCACATATGACTTCTTCTGTTGGAAGTTAGTGTTTTTTGAAATATTTGGATAATTCAATGATTTCTTTCTGCAATTTAGCAGGAATTGGAGAAGAAATTGAGGAAATGAAAGTAGGCTTTACAACTTCCTTACCTTTGTTGTTATTCACCAATTTGGGAACTTGAGGAGTAAATTTGGACTTTACCTTATTTCTAAACATAATGTTGTTATCATTTACATACAGGCCATCCCAATATAAATTATAGAATAAAGAGAGAAACTCTCATGCTGCCTTTCCTATATCCTTAAGGTCCTTAATATTGTTAGGATTGTTATTAATGGATTTACCTTGGATATATTTTACCCTATCCCATTCTTCAGGGTCAAGAGCTTGATCGACATCATAGCTCAATTAAATGTCAAACACATTGTTGCTTGATGTAGTGCTTGAAGATGGGACCTCACTTAAAACACATTGTTACAACATGTTGTTAGTGTGGTCATTCACCTTACTGACCTGATCTTTCTCTTCCCCATAGGATGCATACTCTACATTGATACTACCAATGGAGTTAGCAGGTTCATCTTTGTTTATTTTGTCACTTCTCCTTTGAACACATACATGATAGTCTTCTGAGTACTTGCTTAAAGAGATAGAAGGAGATCTTGTCTTGTGTATGCTGTACGATAGAGAACAGCCTCTATCTTCTACAGAGCCTTCACCAATATCATAAATATTGTTGTCTAGATCAAAAACCATGTTTATGTCAGAATTAGGAGTCAAATTGTCAGAAACAATAGCCATAGCAGAGGAAATGTAATTTATATTCACTAATCCTCTATAGGCACTACCAATTGAGATGGTGGTAAGAGAGAAAAAAGCAATTTTTTGTGCCTTTTTATTGTTATAAATAAAAGAAAAAGAAAATCAAAATAAAAGGAATATTAAATCAAGAAAAAATAAATAAAAGAAAAAGAAAAATGTTAGTATCCAAGCATACCATAACAAACAGGACACATAGAAGAAGAAAAAAGACTTAGAAAATGCAAAAGAAGCAGTAGAGAAATTCAAAGGAAAATTGAGTGCAGAAGTAAGACAATAAGAGAAGTTGGACTTGGCAGAGGAAAAAAAGTTTAGAAGAGGAGAGCTACCAAGAAAGTATACGGCAAAAATGTTGTATAAATAGAATAATAGGAAATTTAAAAAGAAATATCTGAGGAAGTTGGAGAGAAACTGGTAAAAATGGAAGTTAGTTTCTCTAGAGGAGAAACCTTGAAGGGGGAGTAATATCAGAGTTGAAGACAATAGACTTTATTTATTTCAATTTCCTTTCCACTTTTATTTTATTTTTTCTTATTTTCTATACTTGGGAATCTAGAGTTAAGGTTTAGCATAATATCATAGTCACATAATTGGTCACATGTCACAGTCACGGTCACATAGTCACAATGGAAGGATATAGAAGATTCTAATAGAAAGCAGCCTAAAAAAGTGCTAACTAGAGATTAAAACAACTAGAGATAACTAAGGCCCATAATCTATAAGAAGAAACAGAATGTATAATAGTATGGTATATTGTGGACAACTGAAAACTACTTACTTGTAGTAAGTACTATGATAGAGAGTTTAGAGAGTATGTGTAATGATAGAAGACAAGTAACAGTAGTAATAATTCAACTTATACTAAAATTTATATTAACTATCTAATTAGTACTACTAATTGTACCCCAAGTACTTAGTAAGTGTTAGGACAACTAGGTAGAAGGGCCTAGCACTTCAAACCTCTTCAGAAAATCCTAAGTCTATTGTCTGAGAAATACTTAACTACATACTTACCTCTAGAAAATTCTAAGAGAACAGAATGAGAATTTCTGAAGATGAAGATTACTCTATATATTAACAGATCTATTCTAATGTGTTAGAATTCCAATTACATAAGCAAGGAATAATGATACTTAATGTTATGGAATGCTTTGGACACTGACAATTTTTCTTTTTTTATTATTTAATTTCTCTGATTTTATATTAATTTTGCTTTCTTTTCTCTTTTTGATTTTTTTTTGGATGATGAAGAGGCACATGACACTGCAGTCACATGACATGTCACATGATGTGATATTATAGGCCTAGAACATGGTAGAAGGATCTAGAAGATGATATTAGGGCACATAGATACAACATGGTGACCTTGAGTAAAACATAAGGCAGATATGAGGATGAAGCATAGACATAAGGGCAGGTGTAATTATTAGTAGCACAGACCATCATGTAATAATATAAATAGAGTAACAATACAGTGGAAACTTCTTGTTAAGTTCTCTTGTGATTCCCATATTGATAGCCTACTGAGAGCTTTACTTGTTCGTGTTACTATAGGTCTTTGTGACTAGTGGTTGCCACAACACTTAAGTAACCAGTAATAGTTGAAAATAGAATAACTAAAATGGAAGAGAGCTAGAGTACTTAGCAGGTATTTTTAGGGTATAAAAAAACAGACGAGTGGATATGTGGATAATACTAGAAGACTTTAGAAGACTACAGAGTATTATGGAAGAGTAAGATAGTGTAGAAAAGTGAGTTTAATGATATATATTTAGATAATTGGGAGTATTGATATACAGTCTAAAGAGGTCTAGAATATGAGAAATCAGAAAAGCAAATAAGTATAGATATAGAAAAGGATTACAGATCATGAATCAGCCAAAATATATGGAAGAGAAAGAGCTTGGAACAGCCAGTTCCCTTACAGTAAGCAGAATGCTTTGAAACAGATTTCAAACTACTTCTTATTCTGTTACAACTCAAAGATCTTAAAGTGGGTCAATAAAAAGAATCTTGTATTAGAATAACACATGAGAACTCAATAGAGAACTCTGTACAAAACTGTCTATCTTATATATGCTAAACTACTAGTCCATGCTACAGTACTATTAGCCTACCCTAAATGTCATACATTAACTATAAGATTAACATATATCAAATATGTTATAATATCATTCTTTCCAAAACCTTCTACTATTTTCCATTATGATATGTGATCATGTAACATGTGACCAATATGTGACCACCAAGTCACTTTGTGTGATAGTATTATGTGACATCACACTAACCCTAACCCTAAGTCCCAAAATAAGAAATAAATAGAAAAGAAAATAAAGAATAAGAAAAATAAACTAAGTTTAAGGTTTGCAATCCTAGCATATCTCCCTCAATGTCTCAGACCACTGTATTGTTTATATACTTAACCAAAACATACTTCCTATCAAAGCTAAAACAGACATCACTTCAATAAGAAGACATATTTTGATTTAAATGAGTCTGAAATATGATATTCTATTTCTGAGTTGCAGATATACACTTTTTACTGACATAGAAGCAAAGTCCTTTCATATAATGAGAAGACAATATGCTTCATATTATATCTATGGTACTTTGTAGTAAAAATAGTCATTGGCTATTGAACTGGTCTACTTTTAATGATCCTGAGTGTGTTGGGAAACCTTAAACAGAGCTTGTTGGCAACAAGAAAATGCTTAGGGAAAAATGGAAGATAGATATGTATAAGAAGTACTTTCAGAGATAGGAATAATGAATACCAAAATAAATCAGAGAGCATTCCAAATAAATGATATCAGCTCATCATCAGAGTCAAGTATCTGACTACCCACTATCAGACATGTATTGCAATAAACAATTTGGAGACACATCATCAATCTAGGCCATGCTAAAATTTGTGTCAAGATCCCAAATATCTCATAGTCCTCTCCTAACATACTTATCACCTCCATCCAGAATAATAGCTTCTTATATATTACAAATATAACCACCTCTATAAACTAATCCTTAAATGGAGTATAAACAAGGTGATCTACCCAAAATTGACATGAATATAAAACTTGAGAAGGAATTAAGAATTTGACAGTAGGTAAAATATCAACATTTCTTATGTTCAAAGAGACCAAGCCATATATATTGAAGTGGAGCTTGGATGATACTATAATGTTCAAACATAATATAACAAGTTGATATCTATGAAGATTTTGATCCTGAACAGTGAAAAGCTTGGATAGTTTTTACCAAAAGAAGTCAGAGAGAAGGAAATCTTTAAAGAAACAATAATAAAAGTGAAGCATGAGACCAGTATTAACCATAGATGCAAGATCTTTTCATATCAATAGTATTAAATTTGAACCCCAAATCTTAACTCCAGGAAGTTTGACAAGTATATTATTATTGAGTAGCTGCCTAGAAAAAATCATTGTATTCATTATTGTTACAAATCAAAGACCTTAGAGTAGGTCAGTGAAAAGAACCTTGTATTGGGTTAACACAAGAGAACTCAATAGAGAACTCTGTACAGGATTGTCTACCTTATATACTAATATCTAATGGTCTGTGTGAGCTATTTCTAGCCTACCCTAAATAACCATGTGTATATCTTAAGGTCAACATGTGTTTTACATGTTTTATAACATTATTCTTCCATGTGTCATGTGACTTGTGACCATGTTGTCTGATGTGACCTGCTGTGTGACAGCGTGATCTTGTCACTCTAACCCTAATCCTGGTTCTAAAAATAGAATAAAGGAAAATAAATTGAAAAGAAAATAGAGAAATGTTAAGTCTACTTCTTTTGTTCTTGACAATTATAGAGGTAACTCCCTGGATTTATTGCTCTAAAACACATCCAAATAATGTTCTAACAATAGTGAAATATAGCAAGTACAAGTCATCCAATCTCTCTATATTATCTCCTATCTTCTAGCTTCAAGAATCTCAAACCATACTTCAGGGTCCAATTTGAGAAAGTTGACAACAGTTGTTGCCCAGGTAAATATTCCAGTAGTATAAGAAACTAGGTAATCAAGAGACTTCTTAATCTATTTATCTCCCACTTTTATATTATTAAGTCATAATTTAAGGAATATATAAATATCATCAGAGATACTATCTCCTAGCTTAATATCATTTCTGGAAAGAATATTGACATAAGCACTGATCAAATTAGGAAAAGTTTTGGTGATACAATTCTCTGGTCAGCTTATAATGACCAGCTTGAATTTCTTTAAATTGTCAACTTCTATCTAATGCTTAAGCATATGTAAAAGGGCTTCATAATTTCTCTACCCAGAAAAGTTATGTCTGAGCCCATCATACTTATCTAATGCATCAACCACAATTACTCACTGACAAGAGTGACTCCACCATAGAAGACTGAGTCAAATAGGAGTATCTTTATTATGGAAGATGGAATATCTGGATGATTGCATCACTGCCATGAGATGTATTGCAAGTAAGGTGGGCTTTATTTGGATTAGTTGTTGACAAAGAGTGTACCACATGGATGTGTTTTTTGGATGAGTGGACTTAGCATATAACACACATGAAATATCATTCAGTATAGATAATAGCCTCTTAATAAGCTATTCAAAGATGTAATCAATATTAGATAAAATAAGTTTTGTATTGTCTTTAAGAATGTGTTAGCATACAGAGGGGTATAAGTGGGTAAGATCATAAGTGACAACATACCACAGAGTATCTGTAGTGATTATACAATATTTTGTATAGTTAAACCAAAAGCATATTACTTGTTAATCTTACTCTTGTAGTCAAGTGGCAATACTAGCTGTCAAGACAGATTTCCTAATACTAGATGATCCTCTTATCCAAATTACATGAGGGCTCTTGACCTTCTTCATCTTGCTTTCAATCTTGTCTAGAATATCATTGTAAGTACTTTTCATACATAGATCACATAGAGAAGGCTTTTCAATAGAATATAGCAGATTATCCAGCTTCTTTTCATCAGTGGCTTTGGCTTATACTACTTGAATCTCTATAATAAGATTTCTGTTGAATCTGTTCTTGAAGATATCTAGTTTCTCCCATAATTCAATTTCCCTTTCTTTTTGAGAGTTATCAAAAATATATTGACTATGGCCATTTATTCAGTATCAGTCATAAATACATCCCAGATGAATCAATATGTATACATGCAACTTTCCAGCTATCTCTGAATAAAATTTACCACTTCTTTCATTAGTATAGAAAACTCTCTTATAGTATTGTTGTTAGGCACAGTTACACTTGAAGGTGAAAGTTCATAGAGTTGGCTCAGACATGCACAGAGTGTAGAAACTTCATGTGATGAGCTCAATGATGCAGACTTGTCAGAACAACCTTGGCCTCAACTTATGTGTTGTGCCTCCTATGAGCCACATAGTCACAATTTCAGAGGATAGTCTTGTAAGGAGTTATAAGGCAAGATGTAAAGTGCATCACCATTAACACCAGATATTTAGTGTCAACTTTAGTTGATTATCAGGCTAGCTATTACAAAGTGGTCATTGGCCTTGAATACATAAAATAACAAAAGAAGGAACTAAAACAGATCTCTGAGTAAGTGTTTCATTAGTGAAATACTACATAGGAGTTCAGATTTGGAGAGGGGAAAACTCTGTATAAAGTCTGAGTAAATTTGCAGAGTTTGAAGGAGATAATTAGACAATGGACACAAATAAACATGACCATGGATTTTGACTCAAATAAAGTGAAATAACCATGGACCTTTGATGGAATTAAGTCCATTATAAAGTACCAAACCACCAACAGAGTTTTGGGCACAAATACGGCCAAATAACTACATGGATTTGATGTTGTATTGAAGTCAAACATGTTTCAGAGTTTGGAATATGACAATTATTCAGTTCATCTGATATTAGAATTTCCTTGAGCCTGTTCAGCTAGCCCACTAAGACCATTATACTTTTTGTAAGGCTCTGTATTACTTTATGGAATTCTTCCTAGCTCTCAAGATACTAGAAAATTAATTAGTTATATTATTCATATTGAAAGAGAAAAAATAGCCAACTTAGTAAAAAAAATCAATATAGGCAACCATAGCTTGTACAACATGATTTAGCTGCTCTGAGTCAGATAACATATGTATGTTTTAGTCAATGATCAATTACCCTGCTAATGGCCTTCTCTAAGTAACATTACCTATAGGACTAAGATGATTCAAAACAGGCTAGAACTTGTTCAACTCTATCATTATGTGTTTGATTTGTTCAACTATATCAATACTGTAAGCCTACAATTAGACTTGAACAGAAGATCAACATGACATATCTCAATGATAACCTAAAATTAGATCAGATTGTCAAATTCCACCTTGAAGTTTTCTAAAATACTCTGAGTAAATCAGAAGTGATTGACCTAGAAATTCACTCACATTTCCTTTCTATCTGTGTTTAGGATGCTAGATGTTGCCATAGATCATCAAAATTGATTCTAGCTTTACCTATGAGATCATCCTATCTCAAAAAATGTTTTTTGTGTATTTCAATATACAGGTTACTTTCTTCTATGAACATGCTACACCATATGAATATATAGGACTACCTGAATACAAAATACTCAACTTACTATTTACTTTGGATCAGCTCCAAATACTGTTCATCCTTGATCCTGTTGCCAAATTTTCTGTTAATATATTCAAGAGAACAATTGGAATTATCTGAGTACTTGACAATAAGTAGTTGAGAAAATCTATTATTAAGCTGTATAATGAATTCTGAAATTAATGGCAATAATATGAGCCTAGTGATAGATTGATACTAAAAGAGCTTCATCTAGTTGTTTCATAACTTTGGATTCTAGATAGAGTAAGTAAGAAAGAAGTTACCATGCAGACAAGACACAAATCATTAAAACAGCTATCTTAAGAGTCTAGACATATCAAGGGAATATTAACAATGATATAAAGAAGCTAATCTTGGTATTACTTTAATTGGAACTTTACATATCAAGCAATTACTTGACAATGAATTTCTGTGACTATCATAGCTCTTGGCTTCTTGTGCTGTTAGTACAAAATCTACCTCAACTCTATTTAAAATTTGGACATAGTAATAATGGGAAAACTTACATTCCCTTAATCATTGCTCTATAAAAGGAAGAAGGAGAGGAGAAGGCATTGGCTGCAAACTGAGGAAGTTATTTTGTTCTCTGCAATGATATTGTGATATAGGATGTTTATATCATAATATGCTACATCATGGGCTATAAAGTGGGATATAGGCATACTAAATAAACATGATCAAGAACAAATGAACCTTGAATGGTATCTGTAATAACAATGATAAGCTCACAGGTAGACCTGAACTTAGTGGGCTCCCTGCCAACTTGATCTAAAATTATTTGATAATATTTGACAAAGCCCATCTTAGGGTAAGTTTACTTTGATTTCTTGGTTTGTAATATACATTGTTTTTTTAATTTTAATTCAGCAATTTATTTCATAAAATATAGTATTAAACCATAGTAGCTACAATATAAGTTATATAAGACAAAAAAGAAAAAGGAAGGAAAAAAGGTAAAAGAAGAGAAAAGAAAAAGAAGAGTAAAAGAAGAAATAGGTGATACTATTTTACATTAGGTAAAGTAAGAAATGGAGTCATTATTAGGTAATATATTTGTGAAAATCAAAAACACTTGAATTGAACTCCAAAAAGACAAAAAAATACACCAAAGACTCCTTGTTGTGATTCTAATAATTATTATATCTCCTATATTTGTGAAGGATGTGTCATCTTGACTTAATTGGATATGAAATACATAGACAATCAAAAGATTCTTTGGAGAAGAACCTCTAGCAATATTCACCTATCCTCTTCTACAAACTAGTCTACCTTATATGGTCCTACAAATAGTCCATGCTAAGTACTGTGCACCCTACCCTAAACAACCATGTGGTGTCCATGTTGTATGATGTCATCTGTTCTCAAATCTTCTAATAAATTCTCCCAAGTCTTGTGATCTGTCTTGTGACTACGCTATTAGGTAACTGATGTGATGGCATGACCAATTCACCCTAACCCCAGTTGTTCTAAAAATAGAAAATAGAAAAATAAATAAAAATAAAATAAAATAAATCAAGTCTACCTTCTTTGATCTTAATATATATAGTATATCATATAGTAATAAGTATTAATAGAGATACAAGTATATCAATGTAGTGACATAATTAGTTATCTTCTAAAATTAGCCTAACATATACTATGATAGATAACAGGTATGAGTTTTGATCATGTGATGGAAACAGCTTGTATACAGGCTATTACTTTTTTGTATATATATTTCTATATTTGAGAATTAGATCTCAGACTTAACAACATCATTTATTATTCATCAATTTTCATCATTCTTTATTCTTTATCATCTATATTGATCTTGATCATCATTTTTATCACTATTAAACTTCTGAATCACTCCTAAACTTCTGAGGGTATACCCAAGGTTCAGATATCACAAATAAGTGAGTAGTTCATTTTGTAATAGTATGATTAGTGATCATTCTTGTAGCTCTTACACACAACAAGTTAGAATAACCAAATAATTTGAGCCAAGTATCTCCTTTAGTATATATAGGCTTAATAGGTAGGTACTCCTCATCAAGAAGATCAAAGAAGTTATTACTCTTATATTCTGACACTTGAAAAGTTATTTGCTAGTTATGACTCATAGACTTATACTTTTCCCTCTTGTTGAAGTTTCAATCAAGACAGTTTGCAAGAGAGATTAGGCATGTAATTGAACTGTTTGGTCTCTTTATCAACATTTGAATGATGAATCCATTTAGTACTGCTCAGACAATCCTAAAAGGTAATGGAGTTGTTGGACCTTTTATTAAAAAATTCTCTAAGGTCTTAAAATATTGCAATAGATTATAGTTGATAGGAACAAGAGAATGAATCAAAGATCTGTCTTACTAAGTAGATATCATTTATAATAATAAAGATATAATAGATATTTTGGATATGAACAGCTTGATTAATTCTGTATCTGATAGTGAACAATTGAGCTTCAGTAAAAGTGATATTGACTATATAATGAATTATTTTGGCCAAAATGTTTCAACCAGACATACAAAATAGAAGTGGTAACATTGTTTTTGATACTAATGTCAGAAATAATAATGATAGTTTTTGGAATATATATAGGAGTCTTCAATTATTTTGTTGAGATTTTGAAGATGAGCTTTCACAACATCTTTACCTCTGCAATTTACTGCATAGAATGAAAAACAATTAGAAAAATTGTCTACTCAATGAAAACCAGAAGAGATTTCTTTATGTAAGCTGTCAAAAGAAGAAAATAAGCTATTCAGGCAATCATTGGAATCAACAATGTGGCTCTTAAGTTTCTGACATTGTTTAGAAGTCAGATTCTCCAGTAATAAACAATAAGGATTTGCATTCTTTGAAAGATGTTTATCTAGAAGTGAGTTGAGGGCATGCTATTTTGGTAAAGACACCATCCTCAGTTGTTGTTTTTCACTGATTTTCAGGTATATTGGAATGAGACTAGCAATCACCTTAACTCTACATGAAGGTGATATACAAAAGGCATCTATAATCCATAGCACTGCTCTTCATTGTATTTTCCTAAGCTTCTTGAGAGAGTAATAAAGCAAAACACCTTTGAAGTATTAGAGCAGAAAATTGTAGAGAGCAATTAGTATAATATATGTACAGTATAGTAGTTGTTTGTGAGAGGGTAATAGACCTCTGGTAGAGTTTTCTAGTATTTTCATACTTTTAATAGTCAATAGAGCCTTGTTAGAATAAAAGCAAATGTGTTGATGAAAAGAGAGTTTTCTGTTGAATATGAACTTGAGATATTTTCAGTTTGCTTTAGGTTGCAATAGAGAGCCTCCTAACAGACCAAGATATAAGAGAAGAGGATCAAAATTTAGTCACCCTAGAAAAATAAAAAATCTCTGGTTTGATAGTGAGACCAAATTGTTCAAAAAGAGAGAAAATGATACTATAACTACAAAAAATATTCACATTCAATTTTTCAAAACTTTTTTCTTGAGAAATAAAAAGACTGTTGTCCATGAAAGAAAGAGTGAAAATGGGAATATTATATAAAATATTTTTAGTTCTTTTTCCAAATATATGAAATATAAGAGCAATGTAAAGAGCAGAGAGAATGTGTGAGAAAACAGAATCTTGTTCTATACCTACATCTGCTCTGAAAGAAAAAGAGGCAAAATTGTTCCAGACATACTGTGTTCTTCTATCAGTTAAATAATTGGTAAAGAAAGAAGAAATTCTTAAATTAAAGCCAGTTTTGTCCAAAATCATCAAAAGAAGAATGTGGTTAAGTAAAGAGAAGAACTGAGCAATATTAAAAGCCAAAGTACTTGTATAGAGACCTTTAACCCATTCTATGCAAATGAGATAGGTAAGGTATAAACTAGTATCTATAGTAGACTACTGTTTCAATTCTCTAAGTTGATTGGGGTGAACAAAGTTAGAGAAAATGGATTGAACTTGTAATCTGTCACTAATAATTTTCTCAATGAGCTTTCTAAGTATATTGAGAAGAATAATTGGTTAAAATGCTTTGGGAAAGTCATAAGCCACCTTGTTTAGTTTGGAAATAATAATTGACAAAGATATCTTAAAACACAATGTCTAATAACCAAGATTAATACACCTATTAGTAATGTTAACAAAGTTCATGGTATATTTGTCATCAGCAGTCAGAATTTTGAGATAGCACCACAAGATATGATCAGGCCCAGGCATTGACAAAGTGCTACACTTTTTGATAACATCTCTAAACTCTACTTTAGAAAAAAACAGCTACTTAGAAATAGACTTTACTAGCATTTTGTTAAGTAACTGTGAATTGATTTGACAATTTTGAGCTAAGTTGAACATGTAATGAAGCACTTTCCAAAGATCTTTAAGTTTGATACATAGTTGTCCATTGAACTGCAGGGCTTCAATGGCTGGTAGCTTATATTTCTTGATACAATTCATTAAATCCCAAGGTCTTTTGTTTCTTGAGGTGATTTCTTGAATTTTCTCATCCAAGAATAATTGTTTTGTTTTCTTGATAACCTCTTTGAATTTTTTCCAATCTACTATAAACTTGGAAGTGTGATATATTCAGCTTAGCATTGTACTTTTTATTCCATCACACTTCAGAACATTTAGTAATTTTGGTATGTTTGAATCACTTATTCCAGAGAGAATCCAATAAAGATACATATTTTTATACTGCCTTTTTCCATGATTCTATATCAGAGATATTAGATATGTATCACAAATAAGCTACTCACTGGTTGTGATACTTGAACTTAGTAGTGTTTTAGAGATTCAGTATAAGGAGATAATGATGAGTAGTATCAACAAGAGTAATTGACATTGTTAAGGTCTATGATCTAGCCCTCAAACACAGAAGTATATATATAAAAGAGCAATGGTCCATGTACAAGCTGTTACTATCACATAATCAAAACTCATATCTGATGGGAGCTGTCAGCTGTCATAGCAGCTGTCAGGCTAATTTTAGAAGGTAACTAATTATGTCACTACATTGATATGCTTGTATCTCTACCAATACTTATTGCTTTGAGATGCATCATATATTATTGTAAATGGATTGATGAGCACTTTCCAATGCAAGTTCAATCATGTGGATCCATTTAGCCATTTATGAGATATTTGCAGACAAAGCTTTTACAGCTACTGATGGCCTGATATCTCAGTCATTTGTTGTTGCTTTTGTACATCCCACATATGTGTGGATAGCCCTCATTTGGGGCTTTCCAGTGTAACTTAGTTTGTGAAAATCAGTCTACTGGTTGTGAAGATACAAGCTGAATGAAGTTTGTGACACAGTAGAAAAACAAATCCAATGGATATTGTCACATGTCCAAGGTGGATTGGCAGATATCTGAAAAAAGAATATATTAGAAGAATTGGAAGCAAGAGAGTTAGAGTTTGAATCAATGGGGGAATTTTTAGCAGAAATCAAGAAAGAGTTTGGAGGAGGGAATGAGGAGTCGATAAAAGTAGCAGAGTTGAAAAGAATAGAGCAAGAAGAAAGAACAATAGAGGAGTTTGTACAAGATTTCAAAAGGATAGCAAGAGGAAGCAGATATAAAGAATGCTTACTAATCAAAGAGTTCAAAAGGGGCATGAATGGGAGCATTAGGAGAAAATTGATGGAAGCTGAGAGCCAACTGACCACAATTGAACACTGGTTCAAGAGGGTAATTACCCTGGATAGAAATTGAAGGAAGAGCAAGAGAGAAGAAGAGAGATTAAGAAGGAAGAAGGAGAGCAGTGGGGTACTAACCCCAAGGTTAAACAACCAAAAGGCACACATACAAGTACTGTCATGGCCTCAAGTTTGGCCAAGGAGGTAGAAAACGCCTCAACAGCAGGTTCCAACAGGACCTGCTCCAATGGAAGGAGTAGAGAGGACAAATATAGTAATGGCAAACCCTCAACAGAGGGCAGGTATCACAAATAAGATACTCACTGGTTGTGATACTGGGGCTGAATAGTGTTTCAGAGGTTCAGTATAAGGGTATGATGACTGACAGATGATGAAAAGTATCAACAGGAATAATTGACGTTGTTAAGTCTAAGGTCTAGCCCTCAGACACAGAGGTATATATACAAAAGAGTGATGGTCCGTGCGCAAGCTGTTGCCATCATATGATCAAAACTCGTACCTGATGGGAGCTGTCAGCTGTCATAGCAGCTGTCAGGCTAATTTTAGAAGGTAACTAATTATGTCACTACATTGATATGCTTGTATCTCTACCAATACTTGTTGCT
>Ga0157367_1000272_pt1 | contig 26517 bp, 28 predicted proteins | sample AttbisABBM2_FD_113142 | JGI IMG/M metagenome (GOLD analysis project Ga0157367, IMG submission 113142) | Fungus gardens microbial communities from leaf cutter ant in Botucatu, State of São Paulo, Brazil - Atta bisphaerica ABBM2 | ecosystem: Host-associated > Fungi > Mycelium > Unclassified ... | reverse complement strand
GCCCGGCCCCGCCGCCGCGCCGCCGTCCGATGCGCCGCCCCCCGCGCCCCCTGCCGGCACGCCGCCCGGCGCGCCGGCGAACACCGACCGCCCGCCGCCGCGCGGTATCGCGCTCGACGAGATCGCACGCGGCATGCAGCACGCCGCGGCGGCCGCGAACCAGCTGCTCGCGCACCAGTACACGGCGATGCTCGACCAGTTCTTCGACGAGCGCGACGACGGCCTGCTCGCGCCGCGCGAAGTGCAGGTCGCGCTCGACGCCGAACACACGATGCCGGTGCCGCTCGTCGCGCTCGCGACGCCGCGCGGCCTCGCGCTCGAGCGGATGGTCGTGCACCTGACGGTGCGCGGCGATTTCACCGAGGCGCTGCCGGCCGGCGGCCTCGCCGGCGACGACCAGCGCGGGCGCTTCTACGTGACGCTCGCGCCGCGCTCGTCGAGGAAGGACGCGCAAGGCAACCCGGGGCAGCGCGACACCGAGCACATCGATATCGAAATGCAGTTCGCGGCGCTCGCGCCGCCCGAAGCGATCATGCGCGTGATCGACGAATACACGCACCGCCTGGTGCCGCGCGCACGGCATGGCAACGAGGAGCACCACGATGGCGAACCAGCCTGAACGCACCGGCACGCAAGGCATCGAGCTGATCAAGCATTTCGAGGGCCTGCGGCTCGCCCGGTATCTCGATGCGGTCGGCAAGCCGACGATCGGCTACGGCCACCTGATCCTGCCGCACGAGCAATTCACCCGCCCGCTCACGCAGGCCGAAGCCGACGCGCTGCTGAGACGCGACCTGCGCGGCGCCGAGCTGAACCTGCGCAAGCTCGTGCGCGTGCCGATCACCCAGCAGCAGTTCGACGCGCTGATGTCGTTCGTCTTCAATCTCGGCGCGGGCCGGCTGCGATCGTCGACGCTGCTGCGTTACCTGAACGCCGGCGCGAGCGCCCGCGCGGCCGACCAGTTCCTGGTGTGGAACAAGGCTGGCGGCCGGCCGCTGGCGGGCCTCACGAAGCGGCGCCAGGCCGAGCGCGCACTGTTTCTTTCGTGAGCGCCGCGCGCGGCGCAGGACGAACGTCACGGGCCGCCGACCCTGCCGTTCGCGCCATTCACCGCGCCGCGCGCCGCGCCTAAGCTGAAGCCGTCGCCTCACTCAAGCGCAACACGCGCCACCCCGACGAATCTCACGACAGGAGTCCAACATGATTGTCTTTCCGCCGTTCGATCACGCGAAGCCGCGCCGTTTCACCGTGCCGCGCGCGGCCCGCGCGTCACTTGCCGCAGTTGCAGCCGCAGTTGCAGCCGCGCTTGCCGTCGCCGCGGCCGCCACGCCGCAACCCGCGCTCGCCGCCGGCGCCGCGCCGCTGCCCGCGTATGCGGCCGACCTGCAGCGCACGTCGGTGTCGGGCCTGTCGTCCGGCGGCTTCATGGCCGCGCAGTTCGACGTCGCGTATTCGAGCCGGCTGATCGGCGCGGGCATCATCGCCGGCGGCCCGTTCTACTGCGCGGGCGCGAGCGAGCTGATCGCGCCGGCCGTCGCCGCGACCACGCTGTGCATGCAGCCGGTCGGCCCGGCGCCGTCCGCCGCCGACGCGCTGCGCGCCGCGCGCACGTTCGCGCAACGCGACGAGATCGACGATCCGGCGAACCTGCGCCGCCAGCGCGTCTACGTGTTCAGCGGCGCGAAGGATACGGTCGTGTCGACGCGCGTCGTCGACCAGACCGCACGCTTCTACGAACTCGCGCAGGTGCCGCCCGCGAACCTCAAGTACCGGCGCCATCCGGACGCCGGCCACGCGTTCGTCACGGATCGCCCCGGCGACGCCGCGTGCAGCGCGAACGCGAGCCCGTACATCGACAACTGCGGCTTCGAGCAGGCGCACGACATCGTGCGCTGGATCTACGCGACGCCCGACCAGCCGCTCAACCCGCCCGCCGCGCAGGCCGGCGGCAAGCTGCTCGCGTTCGACCAGCGCGCGTTCGATCCGCAGCAGCGCGCGTCGCTCGGCGATACGGGCTACGTGTACGTGCCCGCCGAATGCGAGCGCGCGTCGTGCGCGGTGCATGTCGTATTCCACGGCTGCGTGCAGAACGTCGCGACGGTCGGCGAACGGATGATCCGCGGCGTCGGCTACAACGAGATCGCCGACACGAACCGGCTGATCGTGCTCTATCCGCAGGTCGCGAAGTCGGGCGTGAACCCGCTCGGCTGCTGGGATTTCTGGGGCTATACGAACGCCGAACCGACGCAGCCCGGCTTCTATCGCCGCGACGCGCCGCAGATGGCCGCCGTGATGCAGATGGTGCAGCGCCTCGGCGCGCCGCGCCAATGAGCGGCGCGCCGCCGCTTCGACGACTCTCACACGACAAGGACACGCCATGCTCTCCACCCTCATCGCCCAATGGGAAAGCGCGAACCTCAACGCGCTCCAGCTTTACGGCAAGGTCGTCGCGCAGACGACCGGCGCCGGCGGCACGCCGCACGGCCCCGCGTGGCGCGCATTCGCGCACACCGCGCTGCTGACCGGGCACCGCTATCTCGACGCGTGCCAGGCCGCCGCCGACACGCTGTGGCGCGACCAGATCGCGCAGCTCGGGCTGCGCGGCTCGGCTGCGGCCGTCAAGGAACTCGCCGCGCTGAACGCCGATCTCGCGACGCGCTTCACGCAGAGCCATCTGCAGCACGCGGGCGCGCTGGCCGACGCCGCCGCGCAGTGCCTCGACGATCTGGGCCGCACGCGCGGCCCCGGCGACGCCGCGATGGCGTTCGGCCGCTTCGCGGGCGACCTGCACGCGCAGGCCCGCGCACACGCGCTGCACGTGTCGTCGCTGGCAACGGGCGTCGCGCCGGCGCTCGCGCAATGGGCCGACCGCAACCTGCGCGACGACGCCGGCGGCGACGCGACGGAGCAGCCGTCATGAACATCCAGCTGCGGTTCGTGAACCGCTCGAACGATTGCGGCAACAGCGAGGTGGTGCTGTTCCAGCGCGACGTGGTGCCTGATCTCGACGCCTTTGCGATCGCATGGAAGGTCATCCGTTTCTGCGGCCGCGACTGCTTTCATCCGTTCGCCTACTCGACCGACATCGACATCGCGCTCGGCGACGAGCACGGCAACTTCTCGCCGCGCGTCGCCGCGCCGCCGGGCGCGCGCTTCATGATCGACGCGCTGCCGAACGGGCGCGGCCGGCTCGAGCCGGACCCGGCCGGCAGCGAAGGCGGCGACATCGAGGTCGTGAACCGGCTCGCGCGCGGCGCGGTGAACGTCAACGCGTTCAGCGAAGGCCGGCTGCTCGCCGCGAAGCACGCGGTCGCGCCGGGGCAGAAGGCGGTGTTCCGGTTCACGCCGACGCTGTGGATCGGCGTCGCGTCGCAGGTGCAGGAAGGCCATGCGCTGAACGCCGCGGTGCTGTCGAGCGCCAGCACGCTGCTGCCGCTCGCGGGCCTCGCCGCCGCGGACATCGTGATGACGGGCGGCGGCACCGGCGCCGACGCGCAGCCGTTCGGCTTCGCGCTCGAGCAGGTCGTGCGGCTGTAGCGCCCGAAACGGCTTCATGTTCGATTTTTCCGGTTCGACGGGCTGGCGCCAGCGCCAGGCCCGTGGACCGGCAGGCAGGTGCGCGGCAAACCGATTGCCGCTTTCTTCAACTCAAGGAGCAACGACGTGGATATCCAGCTGAACCTGATCAACCGTTCCAACGATGCCAACAACTCGAGCATCGTGATCTTCCAGAAGAACGTCGCGACCGATTTCGACGAACTCGCGATCGCATGGAAGGTGATCCGCAACTGCGGACAAGGCGACAACCATCCGTTCAAGTTCCCGATGACGATGAGCGTGAGCGCGAGCGACAGCTACGGCAACTATATGCCGCAGCAGAACGCGACCAACGGCCAGGTGTTCCAGGTCGTGCGCTCCAGCTCGGGCGACGTGCTGCAGCTCGGCGGCGACCCGGGCGCGAGCAGCGAGGTGCAGGTGCGCAACGACCTGCCGGCCGGCGCCGTGAATGCGACGATCTACAAGGACGGCAGCGCGCTTGCGCGCAAGACGTCGATCGCGCCGGGCCAGAAGGCCGTGTTCCAGTTCAAGCCGACGCTGTGGATCGGCGTCGCGTCGCAGATCGAACAGGGTGCGCTGCTGAACTCGGCGGTGATCTCCGACATCAACGCGGAACTGTCGCTGCTCGGCATCGCGAGCGCCGACATCGTGATGACGGGCGGCGGCCCGGGCCCGCGCTCGCTGCCGTTCACGTTCCGCCTCGAAAACGTCGTGATGGCGTAACGCCCGATGCGTGCCGGCGGGCAACGCCCGCTGCCCTTCAATCAGTCCTACGAAACAAGGCGAATCATGGACATCAAGCTCAACTTCATCAACCTGTCGAACGACGTCAACAACAGCCAGGTGGTGATCTTCCAGAAAAACGTGTCGACCGATTTCGACGAGCTGTCGATCGCGTGGAAGGTCATCACCAACTGCGGTCGCGGCGACAACCATCCGTTCGTGTTCCCGCTGAAGACGACCGTCTCCGCGAGCGATGCCGACGGCAACTACATGCCGCAGAAGCGCGCCGACAACGGCCAGTTGTTCAGCGTGTCGCGCACGACGTCCGGCAACGTGCTCGCGCTGTCCGGCGCGGCGTCGACGTCGCGCGAGATCCAGCTGCGCAACGACCTGCGCCAGGGCGCGATCACCGCGTCGGTGTTCAAGGACAGCCGCCTGCTCGCGCGCAAGACCGGCATCGTGCCGGGCCAGAAGGCCGTGTTCGAGTTCAAGCCGACGCTGTGGATCGGCACCGCGTCGCAGATCGAACAGGGCGCGGTGATGAACTCGGCGGTGATCTCCGACATCAACACCGAGCTGTCCCTGCTCGGCATCGCGAGCGCCGACATCGTGATGACGGGCGGCGGCGGCGGCACGAGCGCGACGCCGTACCAGTTCAAGCTCGCGAACATCGTGATGGGCTGACGGTGCGACTCGGGCGGCGGTGCGGTGCGCCGTCGCCCGCCTGCGTCACCCGGCCCTGCGCACGGGCACCCCTCGCGAGAAATACTTCGCGCCCGCCACGCACCCGACGACGATCGCCGTCACCGCGATCATCGACGCCGGCACCGGCTCGTGCAGCAGCCCGGCGGCCAGCACGAGCCCGAAGAACGGCTGCAGCAGCTGCAGCTGGCCGACGCCCGCGATGCCGCCGAGCGCGAGCCCGCGATACCAGAACACGAAGCCGATCAGCATGCTGAACAGCGACACGTACGCGAGCCCCCACAGCGCGCCGGCGTCGATGCCGTCGAACGTCGCGGGCCGCGTGACCCACGCGAGCGGCAGCATCACCGGCAGCGACAGCACGAGCGCCCACGAGATCACCTGCCAGCCGCCGAGCTGCCGCGACAGGCGCGCGCCTTCCGCATAGCCGAGCCCGCACGCGACGATCGACGCGAACATCAGCGCATCGCCGACCGGCGACGCCTCGCCGCCGTTGCGCAGCGCGAACGCCGCCACCGCGGCGCTGCCGACCAGCGAGAAAATCCAGAACGGCAGCCGCGGCCGCTCGCCGCCGCGCCACACGCCGAACAGCGCGGTCGCGAGCGGCAGCAGCCCGACGAACACGATCGCATGGGCCGACGTCACGTGCCGCAGCGCGAGCGCCGTCAACAGCGGAAAACCGACCACGACGCCGAGCGCGACGATCGCCAGCGATACGGTTTCGCCGCGCGTCGGCCGCGGCTGCTTCAACGCGACGAGCAGCAGCAGGCCGAGCGCGCCGGCGATCGACGCGCGCGCGAAGGTCAGGAACATCGGGTCGAGCCCCTGCACCGCGACGCGCGTTGCCGGCAGCGAGCCGCTGAAGATGATCACGCCCAGCATGCCGCTGAGCCAGCCGTCGGTGGACTTTTGCACGGGAATTCCTGATCGAGGATGAATCCCCGATGATCCGCCGTGCGGAAAAAGCGCGTAAGCTACAGCGCAATACAATTGCACCACACTGTACTGGACAAATTTCCGTACAGTTTACGAACCGCGCCATGACCCGCCTCGCCCAGGAACCCGCTTCGCCTCCCCCGCCGCGCACGCGCGTGGAAACCGTGATGGACACGCTGCGCGCGCGGATCGCGAGCCGCGCGCTGATGCCCGGCGCGCGCGTGCCGTCGATCCGGATGATGGCCGATGCGCTGCACGTGTCGAAGTCGACCGTCGTCGACGCGTACGAGCGGCTCGCCGGCGAAGGCGTGCTCGTCGCGCGGCGCGGCTCGGGCTTCTACGTATCGGGCCACGCGCCGCCGCTCGCGCTCGCCGATCTCGCGCCGCGCCTCGACCGCGAGCTCGACCCGCTGTGGCTCACGCGCCAGTCGCTCGAATCCGGCGCGGCCGCGGCGAAACCCGGCTGCGGCTGGCTGCCGCCGTCGTGGCTGCCCGACGACAGCCTGCGGCGCGCGCTGCGCGCGGCATCGCGCGACGAAGCGGATGCGCTCACCGACTACTCGACGCCGCTCGGCCTGCCCGCGCTGCGCCAGCAGCTCGCGTGGCGGCTCGCGCAGCACGGCATTCATGCGGAGCCCGCGCAGATCGTGCTGACCGACAGCGGCACGCATGCGCTCGATCTCGTGTGCCGCATGCTGCTCGAACCGGGCGACACGGTGATGCTCGACGATCCGTGCTACTTCAACTTCCAGGCGCTGCTGCGCGCGCACCGCGCGCGCATCGTCAGCGTGCCGTACACGCCGGCCGGCCCCGATCTTGCACGCTTCGAGCAGACGCTGGCCGAGCACCGGCCGCGCCTGTACATCACCAACGCGGCGCTGCACAACCCGACCGGCGCGACGCTCACGCCGCCCGTCGCGCACCGGCTGCTGACGCTGGCCGCCGAGCACGGGCTGCTGATCGTCGAGGACGACATCTTCGCGGATTTCGAGCGCGTGCCCGCGCCGCGTCTCGCGGCGTTCGACGGGCTGTCGCGCGTGGTGTCGATCGGCAGTTTCTCGAAGACGCTGTCGGCCGCGATACGCTGCGGCTACATCGCCGCGCGCGCGGAATGGATCGAGCCGATCGTCGACCTGAAGCTCGCGACGTCGTTCGGCAACGCGCCGCTCGGGGCGAACGTCGTGCACCGGCTGCTCGTCGACGGCACCTACCGGCGGCATCTGGACAGCCTGCGTACGCGGCTGGCCGATGCGATGGGCGAGACGGTCCGGCGGCTCGCGCGCACCGGGCTCGGCATCTGGACCGAGCCGCGCGGCGGCCTGTTCGTCTGGGCGGAACTGCCCGACGGGCTCGACGCCGCGCGCGTCGCGCGCCACGCGCTCGCCGACGGCGTCGTGTTCGCACCGGGCAACGTGTTCAGCGCATCGCACGGCGCGACGTCGTTCCTGCGTTTCAACGTCTCGCGCTGCAAGGGGCCGGCGGTGTTCGACGCGCTGGCGCGGGCGATGGATGCGGCGCGGCGCGACGAACGCACGGGGGCGGCGCTGGAAGCGAACGAACGCGCGCCAGCGCGCTAGGACATCTCGCAGAAACGCAGCCGGTTGCCGAACGGATCGGTGATCTGCATCTGCCGGCCCCAGTCGAGCGCGTCGACGCCGGGCCGCGCGTACGCATAGTTCTTCTCGATCAGCTCGTGATGCAGCACATCGATGTCCTCGACCGGGATGAAGGTCACCGCGCCGGGCGTGCTGTCGCCGTGATGCTCGCTCAGGTGCAGCACCACCGCATCGCGCCTGACCTGCGCGTAGAGCGGCAGCCCCGGTTCGAAGCGATGCTCCCAGTCGAGCGTGAAGCCGAGATAGTCGAGATAGAAGCAGTACGCCTTCTCGATCGAGAAAATGCGCAGGATGGGAATGGCGTTGATCAGCGGCATCGTTCGGGGCCTCGCGGTGGGATGGGCCGCGGCCGGGTCGGCGGCCGCGGCGCGCGTGCCATCATACCGCGCCGCGCTTCACGTCACGCTTCGTGTGCGTGCGCGCGCGCCCGCACGTCCGCGAGCGACACGTCCACCAGCAGGCGCCCGGTATCGAACACCGTCTCGAGCGCCTCCTCCCAGTCGCCCTCGATCGCGCGATCGTCCCACGCGAGCGGCAGCGTCGCGGTGCGCCATTCACCGGTGCGGCGGTTGCGCAGCAGCGTCAGGCGGCCCTTCTTCGAGCGCTTGCCCGCATCGGTGACGGGATCCTTGCAGACGTCGTGCCACACGCCGCCGCGCCGGATCGCCGAGCACTTCATCGCGAAACGCTGCGTGTCGCGGTTCACCTGCTGCAGCAGCGCGCCGCCCATCCCGAACACGACGTTGCCGGCCGCATAGCCCGCATCGTCGAGCGCGGACAGGATCGCCGCGATCGACGTGGCGTCCACGCCGTCGCCCTGGATCACGCGCACATGGTTCAGCACGCGCCGGCCCTTGCCGTTGAGCGTCGCGCCGAACGACGCGTCGAGCACACGCACGGTCTGCAGCACGATCGTCACCGGGTCGCCGGAGTCCGGGCGCACGACGAGCGTCGCACCCGAGTCGATCACCGCCTGCTTCAGCTCGCCGCCCCACATTTCGAGCGCGGCGAACAGATCGTAGGAGTCCGACACGACCGATACGATCGCGCCCGGCAGCCCGAAGCGGCGCAGCATGTTGCGATACGCGTCGGCCTCGCCTTCGCGGCCCCACGACGTGATCGTGCTGTGCTCGGCCGCCGGCACCGAATACGCGGCCATCGGCTCCCGGTAGAAGCGGTTCGCGGCGAGCACGCCGAGCACCGTATCCGAGCCCATGAAGCTCACGAGGTGCGCAGCGCCGCCGATCGCCGCCGATTCCGCGCTCGACACGCCGCGCGCGCCGAAGTCGTGCAGCTTGAACGGCAGTTGCGTCACATCGTCGTCGGTCTTCTCGAGGAAGCCGCGAATCGTCTGTCGCAGGTGCCAGCTCTGCGTCGCGACCGTCACCGGATACCACACGCGCAGCAGCATCGTCTCGAGGTAGGACGCGAGCCAGAACACCTGCGGGTCGTCGCATTCGACGGTCATCAGCACGTTGTGTGTCGGCACCACCGCACCTTCCGGCACCGCGCGGATCTTCACCGGCAGGTAGCCGTCGTAGCGCTCGACGATATGGCGCCACCCCGCTTCGTTGAACGGCTCGCCGTGCACCGCGAAGAAATCGCGCGCATCGTCGATCATCGCGTGCGTGATCGGCTTGCAGAGGTACTCTTTCAAGAGCATCTGCAGGCCGAAGAACAGCGTGCGGTCGTAGCGGCCGCCGCGCGATTCGACATACGAGAACATCGCAGTCGCGTCGGCCGGATATTGCAGGAAATGGGACGCCTTGTACGAATCCGTGTTGAGGATCGGGTTGGCGAGAACCGCGGCAAAGCCGCCGAGATCGTTTTGCATGGCTAGAGCTCCTCTAGGCCGTTGGGAAACCGTCGCGTCTGTCGCGACGGTGGAATGCGGGGAATCAGCGGATCACAGCTTCCCCAGGAAGTGATACGCGATGTCGAAGTGATCCTCGAACATCACGCCGCGCATCTGCGAATTCGTTGAGCGGCACCCAGCGCGCCTTGTCGGCGTCGTCGCTGCCCTTCACGCGCGGCAGTTCGCCGGTCGGGAAATTGAACAGGCACGCGTGCGTGATCGTGCGGCCACGCAGCGAGCGGGTCGGATGGTCGAACACCTGACGATCCTTCAGCGAGCCGCGCAGCACGGGTTCCGGCAGCTTCAGGCCGGTTTCCTCGCGCAGTTCGCGAATGCACGCGGTATCGAGGCGCTCGTCCTGGTTCACGAAACCGCCCGGCAGCGCCCACAGCCCGCGGCCCGGCTCGCTGCGCCGGCGCACCAGCAGGATGTGGCCCGAGTGCACGACCACCGCATCGACGGTCACGAACGTGACCGGATACGGCGCCGCCGCCCACGCCTTGCGGTACGCGGCGATGAACTCGGCTTCCGCCTTCAGCTGCGCGAATTCGGGCTGCGTGCGAAAGCGCTCGAGCCAGCCGAACACGGGTTCGGGCACGGCCCACTGCACGAAGCTGTTGGTGCGTTCCGCGAAATACTGGTCGCGGATTTCGGTGGCGGAGATGTCTTCCGTCGCGTCGACGTCGAGCAGCGTCCACTGCGGGAACATCCGCAGGTAATACGACGACGCGTCCTTCTCGTGGCCGATCAGCCCGACCTTGCGCTGCGACACGTCGCCGAGCGCGGATGCAACCGCGTCCTGCACCCAGCGCACCCAGTCGCCGTCGTTGTAAGTCGAATCCTGCACCGGCGCGATCGTCACGCGGTCGCGCTCCGACGCGTCGAGCAGCGAGGCCAGCATCTGGCTGCGCTCATCGAACGAAAACGGATCCTTGATGGTGCGGGGCTTGTCGGTCGACCCGATCAGCACGCAAACGCGCTCGGCCTGGCTCAATGCCGACTTCAGCACGTTCAGGTGGCCACGGTGCGGGGGCTGGAAACGACCAATGAAAACAAGTGCGTCGAAACGCTTTGAGTGCTGCGTACTCATGAGGCTCCCTCAAGAGATGGATACGCTTCGGGTCTGTCCCGAAGGCATGGAACGAATCGTAGGCGTTTTTTTGAGATGGGTCAATCGAGCGCGTGCTCGACTTGACGTTGTCTGACGGAAATCGCGAGACTGGCGCGCTACACTCGACTTCATCCGGACCTGCGCGCACGCGCCCCTATCATGAGGATCTCAGTCAGCCGAATCATCGGCGTCGATCGCAGGCGCCTCTTCACGTGGTCGCAGGATTATGCGCGGCGGCTCGTGTGGGACAGCTTCCTGACCGACGCGTACCTGCTCGACGGCATGACGGCGGACGTCGGCATCGATGCGTTCTGCCGCAGCCGCACGGGCGCGACGATGGTGTCGCGCTACGTCTCGTACCAGCCGCCGCAGGTCGCGGCGATCGAGATGGTCGACGGCCCGCGGGTGCTCGCGCGATTCAGCGGGAGCTGGAATTTCACCGCGCGCGCGCCGGCTTCCACCGAGGTGAAGTTCACGTACCACTTCCGCGCGCGGCCGTCATGGCTGCGCTGGCTCGTCGAGCCGCTGTTCGCCGCGTTCTATCTCGTGCAGACGCGCCGGCGCCTCGATTCGTTCAAGCGCTGGGCCGAAGCGGAGGCCGCGCCGCGTTGACGCGCGGCTCACGCCCCGCCGCGCGCCACCTGCTGCCTGACTTCCGCCCGCGCGCCGAGCGCGGCCGCGATCGCATCGACCGCATCGGCCGCGCGTGCCGCGCCGCACATGAACGCATCGACCGCCGCGAAACCGTGCTCGGGCCACGTATGGATCGTGATGTGCGATTCGGCGAGCAGCACGACGCCCGTCACGCCATGCTCGCCGCCGAAATGATGGAAGTGCGCGCCGATCACGCGCGCGCCCGCGCGCCGCGCCGCGTCCGTCAGCACCGCTTCGAGGCGCGCGGCGTCGCGCAGCAGCGCCGCATCGACGCCGCCGAGGTCGGCCAGCACGTGCGAGCCGAGTGTCGCGTGCGGCGGTGCGATACCGTCATGCGCGCTCATTTGTGCGACCCGTACGACGAGTAGCCGCTGCGGGCCGACGAACTGCCCCACCCGCTCGTGCCGCCGCCACCGCCGCCGCCCGACGGCGAGCAGCTGAACAGCGTCACGACGATCAGCGCGTAGATCCCGTACAGGATGTGCTTCACGATTCGCCTCCATCCTGCGCGAAACCCTTCCACACCCATTCGGGCAACCACAGCACGAGCAAGCCGATCAGCACGTACACCGTGCGGCTGTTGAACGCTAACAGCGCCTCGAAGTTGAGGAACACGAGCAGCGCGCTGAACAGCACCGGCAGCGGCGCGAAGCTGTGCGGACGCTTGTCTTTCGCTTCGACGCCGGCAAGGGTCGCTGCCGCGGTCGCCGCCGCGCCGCCCGCCGCCAGCGCCGGCACGCCGAAGCGCTCGGCGAGCTTGCCGGCCGAGATCCGCTGCGCGCGCGACCAGACGATCTCGTTCGCGCCGCGCTCCATCGTCAGCTTGTCGTTCTGCCAGCCGTAGTCGACGATCGACGTGCGATCGCCCACCTGCACGCGCCAGTTGAACGCGCCGACCACGTACACGACCTCCGAGCCGTACGCGTCGCGCTTGCGGTAGGTCTTGCCGTCGTCGATCACTTCGGCATCCCCATGAATCGTCGGCCAGTGATCGAGCACGCCCACGCGCTCCCAGCGCCCTTCGCTCTGCACGAGCCACAGCAGGCCGCGCTTCGGATGCAGCAGCAGGTATTCGTCCCACGTCTCGTTGTCGCCCGGCACCTTGCAGCGCATCATGCCGATCACCGTGTACTTCGCGCCGTCGAACGTGCCGGCCGCGCCGAGTTCAAGCGCGCCCTTCACCGCGTCGAGCTCGCGCTGCTTCGCGAACACCGTCTGCTGGTCGGCCGTGCACTGCACGCCCGCGTGACAGCTGCCGCACACGACGTAGTCGGCGACGTTCGGCGCATACGACAGCGGCGCGCCGCAGCTCGGGCACGCGAACGGCTTCATCTCCGCGCCGCGCGGCTCGCGCGACTCGGTCTCGATGTCGCGCAGCCCGGTGAACGCGAGCGCGTCGAACGTCATCGCTTCGCCCGCATACACCACCGGCTTGCCGCCCGCCCCCGCATCGGAATAATCGAACGTCGCGAACGCATTGCCGGTGCGCAAGTCCGCGACGCGCGCCTGCCAGCCGTCGCCGACACGAAACGGCAGTTCCCCGTCGCCGCCCGTGCAGCGCGCGGTGCGCAGGTCCGACACGAGGTAGTCCTGGCCGCCGAAAGCGACCTGCACGCCCGGCTGCAACGCCTGGAACGCGGGCCAGGAGCCGAGCGCGTCGTCGGGCTGGCGCACCGTGACCGCATACTGGCCGGACGCGTCCGACAGCCAGCCGAACGTGCCGTCGTCGAACACGACGTACCACTCGCTCCACCCGCCCGCGTCGTAGCTCATCTGCAGCCGGCCGAGCACGGTGAACGCCAGCTTGCCGTAGCGGCCCGCGGTGCCGATCTGGAGCGGCGACGCATCGTCGAGCACCGCGGCCAGCTCGCCGATCCGCTCGACGTCCTCGCCGCGCTTGAGCAGCGTGCTGCGGCAGAACGCGCAGACAGCCATCACCGCCGCCGCCGAGCGGAACGTGACCGGCGCGCCGCACTGGGGGCACGAAGTACTGAACATGCGCAACGCTTATTGGGTAAGTTTCGCGAGAATCTCCGCTTTCGCGCGCGCGTATTCGTCGTCGGTCACGAGCCCCTTGTCGTGCAGTGCCTTCAATTGTTCGAGGCGCTGCACGTAATCGGGCGCGGCCGCTGGCGGGGTCGACTGCGCAGCGGCGGCCGTCGGCTGCGCGGCGGCGGGCTGCGCGCTGCCCGCGAGCTGGCCGGCCATCGCCTGCCCGATCGCCGCGCCGGCCGCGAGGCCCGCGCCGACGCCTGCGAGGCCGCCGGGGTTCTGCGCGGCGAGCGGAATCGCTTGCGCAGTCTGGTATTGCGTGACGCGGCCGAGATCGCCCGCCATGCCGGCGCCGATCCGCAGGTCGAGCGCCTTCTGCAGTTCGGCCGGCAACGACACGCTCTCGACCGCGAACGCATCGAGCGCGAGGCCGTAGCGCGTGAAGATCGGCACGAGCGCCTCGGCCACCCGCTGCGACAGCAGCGACTGGTTCGCGGCCATGTCGACGAATGCGACGTCGGCGCCGCCGAACACGGTGCTCATCGCGGTCACGACGAGGTTGCGCAATTGCTGCTCGACGTCGTCGACCGTGTATTGCGCGCGCGTGCCGCTGATCTCTCGATGAAACGCGGTTGCGTCGACGATCCGGTACGAGTAGATGCCGAACGCGCGCAGCTGCACGAAGCCGAACTCGCGATCGCGGATCGTCACCGGCTGCGCGGTGCCCCAGCGCCGGCCGAGCTGCAGCCGTGTGCTGAAGAAATAGACATCCGACTTGAAAGGCGACTGAAAGAGTTTGTCCCAGTTGCGCAGGTACGTGAGGACCGGCAGCGTCTGGGTCGTCAGCGTGTAGAGGCCAGGCTGGAACACGTCGGCGATCTTGCCTTCGTTGACGAACACCGCGACCTGCGACTCGCGCACGGTCAGCTTGCCGCCGTACTGGATCTCCTGGTCTTCCATCGGATAGCGCCACGCGAGCACGCCGTCGGTGTCTTCCGTCCATTGCAGGACGTCGATGAATTGCTTGCGGATGAACGAACCGATACCCATCACAGTCTCCTCGGACGCGCGCGGCGTCAGGTCAGGCACGCGGCATTGATGATGCCGACGACGAGCGATGCCGTGCCCATCAGGCCGCCCATCGCGGCGTTGCGATCCTCGATCGCGTGATTCATGCCGGGCATCATGCGGGTCAGCCCTGCATAAGTCAGCACCTGCACGAGCATCGCGCCCACCGCCCACATCACGACCGCGCCGAGCGTCGAGTTGTGCGCGATGCTCGACGCGAGCGTGAGGCAGAAACCGACCAGCGCGCCGCCGAACGACAGCATCGCGGCGACGTTGCCGTCGCGGATCAGCGCCAGCTCGTCGAACGGGGTGACCTTCAGGTACACTGCCGCGAACGCCAGCAGCAGCACGAACGCCGACAGTAAATGAACCGCATAAGAAAAGGCACTATTCATTCTTTTCCCCGGATTGTGTGCTCGGTTCGCCGCCCCGCGGTTGGCCGCCCCTCGGAAATCCGCGCCAGTATATCCACATTGCCGACGCCGACACAACGGACGCCCCATGCTGCATAGGCGCGCGCTCGTCCTGTCGATTCTCGTGCTCGCGTCGTGCGGGCTCGGCTACGAACTGATCAGCAGCGCGCTGTCGAGCTACCTGCTCGGCGATTCGATCCTGCAGTTCTCGTCGGTGATCGGCTGCTACCTGTTCGCGATGGGCGTCGGCTCGTGGCTCGCGAAGTTCGTCGACGACGACGACGTGCTCGACCGCTTCGTCGACATCGAGCTGCTCGTCGGCCTGCTCGGCGGCGTATCGGCCGCGCTGCTGTTCGCGGTGTTCGCCTGGCTCGCGGCACCGTTCCGCGCGGCGCTCTACGCGCTCGTGTTCGCGCTCGGCGTGCTGATCGGGATGGAGATCCCGCTCGTGATGCGCGCGTTCCAGCAGCGGCGCCAGGCGTTTCGCCACACCGTCAGCGAAGTGCTCAGCTTCGACTACCTCGGCTCGCTCGCCGTGTCGCTGATCTTCCCGCTCGTGCTCGCGCCGCGCCTGGGCCTGCTGCGCACGAGCTTCCTGTTCGGCATCCTGAACGCGCTGGTCGCACTGTGGACCACCCACCTGTTCCGCGACGAGATCCGCCACGTGCGCGCGAAGCTGATGCGCGCGTCGCTCGTGCTCGGGCTGCTCGTCGCCGGCTTCGCGCTGTCGGGCCGCATCACGCACTGGGCCGAGCACGGCGTGTACGGCGACGAGACGATCTACTCGGAGACCACCCCGTACCAGCGGATCGTGCTGACGCAATGGCACGACGACATGCGGCTCTACCTGAACGGCAACCTGCAGTTCTCGTCGCGCGACGAGCACCGCTATCACGAGGCGCTGATCCATCCGGCGCTCGAAGCGCTGCCGTGGGCGAAGCGCGTGCTCGTGCTCGGCGGCGGCGACGGCCTCGCGGTGCGCGAGCTGCTGAAGCACCGGAACATCGAGCAGATCACGCTCGTCGATCTCGATCCGGCGATGACGAAGCTGTTCTCGACCTCCGCGCCGCTCGTGAAGCTGAACCAGAACGCGCTGAAGGACCCGCGCGTGCGCGTGATCAACGACGACGCGGTGCGCTGGCTCGAATCGAACGCCGACGTGTACGACGCGATCGTCGTCGACTTCCCCGATCCGACCAACTTCGGCCTCGGCCGCCTCTATTCGGTGCCGGTGTTCCGGCTGCTCGCGCGGCACCTGTCGGAGAACGGCTATACGGTGATCCAGTCGACGTCGCCGTACTTCGCGCCGCACGCATACTGGACGATCGTCGCGACGCTGCGCGAGGCGGGCCTCAACACCTGGCCGTACCACTGCTACGTGCCGTCGTTCGGCGACTGGGGCTTCGTGATCGCCGGCAAGCGCCGCGACTTCACGGTGCCCGCACGCTACTCGGTGCCGACGCGCTGGCTCGATGCGCACACCGCCGCCGGGATGTTCCACTTCCCGGCCGACATGCCCGCGCTGCCGATGTCGCCGAACGAACTCAACGACCAGCCGCTCGTGCGCCGCTTCGACGACGACTGGAAACACGTGCTGCGTTGATGGACCGCCGCACCTTCATCGTCGCGTCGGCCGCCGCCTCGCTCGCCGCGTGCGGCCGTCTCGGCTGGACCGAGACCACGCCGCGCATCGACTATCCGGGCATGCGCGAAGGCCATGCGCTGCGCGATCATGCGGCTCTGCCGCCGCCGTCCGGCACGCTCGACACCGACGTCGCGATTCTCGGCGCGGGCGCGGCCGGCCTGTCGTGCGCGTGGCAGCTCGCGCGCGCCGGCCACCGCAAGTTCGTCGTGCTCGCCGGCCCGGAATTCGGCGGCAACGCGGCAGGCGGCCGCTTCGGCGAGCTCGGCTATCCGAAGGGCGCGCACTACCTGCCGCTGCCGTCGCGCGAATCCGCGCACCTGCGCGACATGCTCGCCGATCTCGGCGTGATCGAATCCGCGCCATATGCCGAGCGGCCCGTCTACGACGAGCGCGCGCTCGTGCACGCGCCCGACGAGCGGCTCTTCATCGCGGGCCAGTGGCAGGACGGCCTCGTGCCGGCGGCCGGCATCGGCACGGACGAACTCGCGCAGCACGCGCGCTTCTTCGCATACATGGACACGCTGCGCACCGCGCGCGGCGCCGACGGCCGCAAGGCGTTCTGCATCCCGCTCGCGGAATCGTCGCGCGATCCCCGCTGGCGCGCGCTCGACACGCACACGTTCCGGCACTGGCTGCTCGACAACGGCTATACGGCGCCGTCGCTGCACTGGTATCTGAACTACTGCTGCCGCGACGATTACGGTGCAGGTTACGAGCATGTGTCCGCATGGGCCGGGCTGCACTACTTCTCGTCGCGCGCCGGCCATGCGAGCGACGCCGGCGACGGCGCGGTGCTGACCTGGCCCGATGGGCTGCATACGATGGTGACGAAGCTGTCAGCGTCGATCTCCGCGCGCACCGGCTCGAACGGCTGGTCGCAAGCCGGCTTCGCGGTGCGCGCGACCGAACGCGCGGGCGGCGTCGACGTGCTGTGTGCGCGCGTCGACAACGGCACGCTCGCCACCTTCACGGTGCGGGCGCGGCGCGTCGTCAGCGCGATGCCGCTGTTCGTCGCCGCGCGCGTGTTTCCGCAACTGCATGCGTACGGCTTCGAGCCCGCGCGCGACCTGCCGCCGCGCGCGCCGTGGCTCGTGTCGAACTTCCTGCTCGACGGCATGCCGGACGAAGCGGCCGGCGTGCCGCTCGCGTGGGACAACGTCGTCTACGGCGGCGCGGGGCTCGGCTACGTCGTGTCGACGCATCAACTGATCCGGATGTCGCCGCCGACGCGCTCGGTGTTTTCCGCATACCAGGCGCTGGACACGCGCACGCCCGACGACACGCGCCGCTGGCTGGCCGCCGCAAAACCCGACGAACTGCGCGAACAGGCGGCGACCGACCTGCGCGCCGTGTACGGGCGCGAGCTGTGGAAGCATGCACGCGCGCTCGAGATCACCGTGCGCGGCCACGCGATGGCGACGCCCGACGTCGGCTTTCTGAGCCGGCCGGGGCTGCTCGCGCTGCGCGATGCCGACGGCCCGGTCGTGTTCGCGCATGCGGACCTGTCCGGGTTGTCGCTGTTCGAGGAAGCATCGTACTGGGGCGTGCGCGCCGCGCAGCGCGCGCTCGCGTGACGTTCGGAATCGCGATGGCTTACGCGTTGCTTTCACGTGATGCGCCGCCCGCTGTTTCGTCGTTGCCGCACGGCCGGCAGCGGCTATAATCGCGCCACATTCCGACTGCATCATGCAGGCCGGCCGCGCCGCGTCATCGCGCGGGCCCGCACCACTGCGACAACAACAATGAACCGAACCATCCGACGCCTTCGCCCGCACGCGAGCGCCATCGTCCGCGTGCTTGCCTGTGCGGCGCTGCTCGGCGCCCCGCTCGCGCTGCGCGCCGCCGACGGCACGAAAGCCATGCCCGCCAGCGCGCCCGCGCGCTACATCGTCGTCGATACCGGCCACACGCCCGCGCGCCCGGGCGCGACCGGCGCCAGCGGCCGCGTCGAATACCTGTACAACCTCGACCTGTCGGGCGCCGTCGCCGAACGGCTCGGCGCGCACGGCGACCGCGTGCTGCGCACGTCGGCGGACGGCCGCGAGATCGCGCTCGACCAGCGCGCGACGCAGGCAACGGATGCCAGCCTGTTCGTGTCGATCCATCACGACTCGATGCAGCAGCAGTTCATCGACGCCGGCCGGCAGCGCGAATTCCACGGCTTCGCGGTGTTCGTGTCGGAGCGCAACCCGCATTACGCGGAGAGCCTGCGCTGCGCGAAGGCGATCGCCGAGCGGCTGATCGCGTCCGGCGAGACGCCGTCGCTGTATCACGCGCAGCCGATCCGCGGCGAGAACCGCCCGCTGATCGATCCGCGCCTCGGCATCCATCGTTTCGACGATCTCGTCGTGCTGCGCACCGCGCCGGTTCCGGCCGTGCTCGTCGAAGCGGGCGTGATCGTCAATCCCGACGAAGAGAAGCGGCTCGCGCGGCCCGACACGATCCGGCGCCTGTCCGCCGCGATCGCGGGCGGGATCGATGCGTGCACCGCGCCCGCGTGAGCGCGCACCGTTTCGTCGTCCAAGGTTTTCACCCAGCCAGGAGCTTCCACATGAAAAAGAAAACGCTCGTCGCATCGTGCGCGCTGTTCGCGGCGCTCGCCGTTCCATTTGCCGCGCACGCCGCGGGCTGCTCGAAGCCGCGCAGCGCCTTCGACCAGGTGTACTGCAGCAGCACGCAGTTCTCGCAGCTCGACCGCGAGCTGAACGACCAGTACGGCCGCCTGCGCAAGCAGTTGAGCGGCGACCAGCAAGGCACGCTGAAGACCGGGCAGCTCGCGTGGCTGAAGCAGCGCGACGACAAGTGCAGCTATACGCGCGACGACGGCTACTACGTGAACCTCGAATGCGCGATCGACATGACGCAGTCGCGCCTGTCGTTCCTGCGCGAGCGCGATCGCGAGTGTTCGAGCACGGGGTGCGTGTCGTCGAAGCTCGGGCAGTAATGTGTCACCTTTCCGTTGCGATGACGGTCGGCATGCGGCCTGCATCGAGGGCAACGCAATTCAGGCCCGGCCGGTCTCATTGCAACGGATTCCCGGCGCCGGGGGCTCCCTCCCGGCGCTCGTGTTCAGCGAACCCTCGCATGGTCAGGCTGGCGCGCGCCTGACAGATGCCGCTCGAACCATTGCGCTGCCGCCCGGCTGGTTGCTTCGAAGTGCTCGACATACGGCGTGAAGTGCCCGCCGTTAATCATCAGCAGTTGCTTCGGCTCGAGGGCGGCTTGCCACGCTTGCAGACAAAGATCGGTTGGCGTCAGCCAATCCTGGTCGGCCACGATCATCAGCAGCGGGGCCGGCGAGATGCGGGCGACGTATTGGCCTGGTTCATTCTCACGCGCCATTTCCGCACTGCGCAGCGTGACTTCGTTTTTCCAGTTCGGCGCGAACCGGGCCGCGGATTCCGTGAAGAATCGAAAGGCGTCCGCGCCGGCCATCGCGCAGGCAACCTGCGGGTCGTCACTGACCGCGGGCAGCATGGCCGGCGTGCCGCCGGCAAATCGGTGCGCGCGGTCTTCGTCGAAGCGCGCCAGCAACGCCGGCACGAGGTCGGAGCGCGTGCGGCGCAAGGCCGACTGATAGCCGCTGATCGTCGGCACCTGCGACACGACGCATTTGACCCGCCGGTCGATCGCGGCGACTTCGAGCACGTGGCCGCCGCTGTAGCTGGTGCCCCAGATGCCGATGCGTGCCGCATCGACATCCGGACGTGTCAGCAGGTAGCTGATCGCATCGCGATAGCCGCGCCTCTGCAGCACCGGGTCGACTTCCTGACGGGGATGTCCATCGCTTGCGCCGAACCCCCGATGGTCATACACGAGCACCGCAAAGCCGCTCGCGGCAAACACTTCGGCGTAGCGGTCCAGATATTGTTCCTTTACGGCCGAGAACCCGTGAGCCATCACGATGGCGGGGGGTGTTGCCGTGCCGGTGCCTTGTGGATCCGGCTCGTAGAACCAGCCGCGCAGTATCGTGCCTTCGGACAGGAATTCGATGTCGTAACGTGCCATGTCGCCCTACCTTGATCGGTCAGTTGTCTCGATGAGCGTCACGATAAGCGAGTGCGTCGCGTCCCGCATCTTCCGGCGAGACATTCCCTACGCGGAATCGGACAACCTCGCGTAGGCGCTTGGCGTCATGCCGGTCAAGCGGCGGAACACGGTCGAGAAGGCACTCGTCGTTTCATACCCGAGCTCCGCCGCGACCGCGATGACGGAACGCCCCGACGCCAGCAACGGGCGCGCGGCTGAAATCCTAGCTTGCTGCCGCCATTGGCTGAAAGACAAGCCGGTTTCGGCGTTGAACAGCCGGGATAGCGTTCTGCTCGATGCGCCGACTTCGTGCGCCCATTCGACCAGCGTGCGCCCATCGGCCGGATCGGCAAGAATCGCATCGCACACGCGGGCAAGACGCCGGTCCTGTCCGGACGGCAGCCGCAGCGGTTGCTCCGGAGCCCATTCGATTTCGGCGAGCATGAGCCGGATCACCAAAGCGTCGCGTCCGCCTGGCGTGCCGTCGAGCGCAAAAGACGATGCGCGGACGATCAATTCGCGCAGCAACGGCGAGACGTCCACCAGTCTCGGTTGATTCGGGTATCCCGACGGATAGGCCCGCGGGTGGACATACGCGGTTCGCAATTCGAGGTGTCCGCGTGCGCGCATGGCATGCGCCAGTTCAGGCGGTATCCACAGGGCGCGGTGAGGCGGAACCCGCCAGAGCGACTGATTTGCGATGACGTCGGCGATACCCGCCGTGGCGTAGACGAGTTGCGCCCGCGCATGTCGATGCTCGGCGACGACGAAGCCATCCGGAAATGTTTTCGGCATCACGGCAGCGATGCCGGGCGCATCCTGGTAATCACGCGGATCGATGCTCTTTCTGGCGGGCTTGTCGCGGTGCATGTTCTTCCGGTTGTCGATCACGTTCAGCGTGAGGCGGTTGCATGCCGATCGTGCTGCAGAAAACCGTCGCACCCTCGCATTGCAAACACGTCGTTGATGTAGCCAGCGGCCACAAACGCGAAAAGTCTATCAACAATGGCGAGTCGCGACGTTGCCGACGCGCTCCGATGCATGCCGTAAAATGCCGCGGGATCGCGATGGCCCTTTGATCAGGCTGCAAGTCTTCAATGGAAATCGAGCGTGTCGAAAACGGAAAATCAATTGCAGGACACCGCCTCGCAAGACGCGCTTCCGGGGCCGAACGAGTTGCGCTTCACCATCGGTCCGGAACAGAGCCAGGCACTGATGCGACGTGCCGTCGACGCGCATCTCGCGCGGGACGCGACGAAACGCGAAGCCATGCTGCAGCGTATCGAGCGTGTCATGCAGTACGTATTGAAACCGGCGCTACTGATTGCGCCATTGATAGGGCTGGCACTTTGGCACCTGACGCAGGAAACCGGGCATCCTGCCGAGCGAGTGATCGGATCGATCATCGTCGCGCTGGCCTATGTTCTGGTTTGGCGACGCTTCGGCAGCCGGCTGACCGATCTGATACTTTCAGTGCGTCGCGCACGGCGTTCGAGCATGATCGCCCTTGGCGCCCCTGTCGTTTCGAGGCTTGTCGAGCAGCGCGCACGCCGCAGTATCGCCCGGCTCGAGGGCACGCATCGATGGCTGATCCTGCCTGACGGCCTATCCGTGACGATCCCGTCCGGGGCAAGCAGCCTCGTTCGATGGCCCGACATCGTGCGCCTGCATGATGCAGGCGACTACTATCAATTGTTCACGCGGCGATCGGCGCGTTTCGGATTGGCGCATTACCTCGCGAAGCGCAGCGACGACATGGAGGTCTCCGATTATGACGAGCGTGTTCAGCGCATTCTCGAACGCGTCGCGGTGATCACTGGCTCGCCAGCTGCATAATCCGCATCGCAGCAAAATCACGCCAGTCAGCTTTTCGGACCCCTGATCGCAAGCCGGACTAGCCGGTCAACCAGGGCCGCATTCGCATCGCCGAATCTCGCAAGAAAGCATGATTCTTCTCGTCCCGACGTGTTAATTTCAATGGCCGTCCGCCGCTGCCTCAGTGGCGGCACGCAGCTTGCTCCCGCCTTTGGCCCACACTGACAGGAGATTTGCCATGACGATTCAGAAGATCACGCCGTTCCTCTGGTACTCAGCGGAAGCCGAAGAAGCCGCGGCTTTCTACGCAGGCATCTTTCCCGACTCGCGCGTGACGCGTGTCACGTCGGTGCAGGGCGCCGGCGGCACGAAGGTGGTCGAGTTCGTTCTGTTCGGGCAGCCATTCATCGCGATGAGCCACGAACGCACCGAGTCGTTCAATCATGCGATCTCCCTGATGGTCAACTGCGGCGACCAGGCGGAGCTCGACCGCTACTGGAGCGCGCTGCTCGAAGGCGGCGGCTCGACCGACGGCTGCGGCTGGCTGCGGGATCGCTTCGGCGTGTCGTGGCAGATCGTCCCCGACGATCTCATTGCGATGATGGCCGACCCCGACCCGGTCAAGGCCGCGCGCGTTGCGGGCGCGATGATGCAAATGACGAAGTTCGACTGCGCCGCGCTGAAAGCGGCTTATGCGGGAACGACGGATTAACGGATGCGCGCGTGAGCGTCGGCCCTGCGTGCCCGCCTCCACCGACGCTCATCCCGCCGAGTGCGTCAAAGAAACCATCGATACTCGCGCGCCCCGATCTCGTTCATGAAGTCGAGCTGCTCCTGCCGCTTGTTCTCGCAGTAGACCATCACGAACTCCCCGCCGAGCCCTTCGCGCACCGCAGCATGATCCTGCATCGCGGCGACCGCCGACAGCATGTCCTTCGGGAAATCGATCCCGCTTCCGCGATCGTCGTTGAGCGGCGCGATCGGCTCCCGGCCCGCATCGAGCCCGTATTCCATCCCGGTCAGAATGGCCGCGAGCACGAGATACGGATTCGCATCCGCACTCGCGAGGCGATGCTCGATCCGCAGATTTCGTGCGTCCGATTCGGGAATCCGGATGCACGCATCCCGATCCTCGAATCCCCAGCTTGCTCGGCTTGCCGCATTCACCATCGACCCATAGCGCCGAAACGCATTGTGATTCGGCGCAAACACCGGCATGCAATGCGGCAACAGCGCGAGACAGCCCGCCACCGCATGACGCAATGGCCGCTGCCCGTCCGAGGCCAACAGGTTGCGCCCCGCTTCGTCGTACAGGCTCACATGCACGTGCATGCCGCTGCCCGGCGCGTGCAGGTACGGCTTGCCCATGAAGCTCGCGCGGTAACCATGCCGCAGCGCAACACCGCGTGTGCTGCGGCAGAACAGCGCCGACCAGTCGGCCGCGCGCAGCCCGTCGTCGGTATGCCCGAAATTGATTTCGAACTGGCCGGGCCCGAGTTCGGCAGTGATCACCGTCGCGTCGACGCCCTGCTCGCACGCTGCCTCGACCATCTCGTGCAACACGTCGGAGAAGCGCGACAGACGCTCGATATGCATGTTCGGCTGATCGTCGCGATCGTCGCTCAGGCGGTCGCGCGGGTATTGCGGCAGGCCTTCGGCAAGCTGCGCGGCGAACAGGTAAAACTCGAGCTCGAACGCGACGACCGGGCGAATCCCCCGCTTCACGAAACGCCGCAGCACACGCGCGAGCACTTCACGCGGTTCGAACTCGATCGGCGCATCGGTGCCGTCGGAGCTGATCAGCATCTGCGCAAGCGGCTGGCTCTCCCAGCGCACCGGCTTCAGCGTGCCGGGAATCAGCCGGCGCGGCGCATCCGGGTCGCCGTCGTTGAAGCAGTAGTCGCCGATCTTGTACAGGCCGCCCTGCGTGCCGAGCAGCACACAATTCTGGGGCAACTTCAGCATCGAGCCAGACGCGACTTTCTCGAGCGCATCGATCGGGTAACGCTTGCCGTAAAAATGACCGGGCAGGTCGAGGCAGATCAGGTCGACATAGCGGATCTCGGGATGCGTGGCACGAAATGCCCGGACTTCATCGACCAGCGCGGAAACGACGTCAGCCATGATTCATCCTTCCGTTCGAGTGTGACGATGCCGCATCGCGGCGAGCCGGAACCGGGCGGTACTTACGGTACCGCATGCCCCGGTCGTTCAGTACTCCAGACAACGCACGCCGGACGGCGGCCCGCTACAGCCGCCCGCCCCGGCCATTCTCAGGTGAACACCCAGATGACCCGTGTCTGCTCGTCCGTCAGGTTCGCGTAGCGAAACCGCCGGTGCGCGGGCAACTGGAACGCGTCGTTCGGGCCGAGCGTGACGGGCGTATCATCGCCGTCGAGCCAGATCGTCAGCTCGCCTTCGAGGACGAAGCCGCCCTGCTCGTCGCTGTCGTCGACGGGGCGCTCGCCACTGCTCGCACCCGGCGCGAGATGGCTTTCGAGGATCGAGAAGCGCGCGCGCATGCTCGGCGACACGAGGATATCCGTGATGCCCGCCGCGTAATACACGGTGCGCCGTTCATCGGGCCGCGTGACCCACGGCACGGCGCGCGGCTTGCTCAGGCTGTAGAAATACGTGGTCGGCACGCCGAGCGCCTCGCCGATCGCGGTCAGGTCCGCCACCGTCGGCCGCGACAGCCCGCGCTCCACCTGCGACAGGAAGCCGACCGAGCGGCCGATCTTGTCAGCCAGCTCATTCAGCGTGACCTTGCGGTGCTTGCGAAGATCGCGGATCAGGATCGCGAGGCTTTCGATCTCTTCCTGTTCGTTCATCGTGGGTTCCATAGACAATCAGACGGTGTCGCGCAGACGGTACCAGGCCTTGCCGATCGCCTCGAGCGGCGCGGCGAGCCGGTCACCGCCCGGAAAACGCGGGTTGCGGATGCGCTGGTAGAGCGCCAGCAGGCGATCGTCGCCGAGCACGGCGTCCGCAACGGCGCGCGCACCCGCAAGCGTCGGCAGCACGCCGTGGCCGGAGAAGCCCTGCAGCCAGTAGCGTTGCCCATGGCGGCCGACGTCGGGCGTGCGGCGCATGCTGATGTCGATATGCCCACCCCACGCGAAATCGAGCGGCACGTCGCGCAGCTGCGGAAATACGCGTTCGAGGTGCGGACGCGTCGCGGCCGCGATGTCCGCGGGGATGCCGCCAAGATACGTACAGCCGCCACCGAACAACAACCGTCCGTCCGGGCTCAGGCGGAAATAATCGGGCACGAACTGGTTGTCGATCACGCAGTTGTCATGCGGCAGCAGTGCGCGTGCGACGTCGGGATCTAGCGGCGCGGTCGCGACCTGGTAGGTGCCGACCGGCAGCAGCCGGCGCGCGAGTTCGGCATCGAGCCGGTCGACGTAAGCGTTGCACGCGAGCACCAGCACGTTCGCGCGCACCTCGCCTCCAGCGGTGCGTGCGACGTAGCCGCCGTTCGTCTCGCGGTAGTCGAGCACTCGGCTCTGTTCGAAGATGCGACCGCCGGCGCGCTCGATCGTCTGCGCGAGACCAAGCGCGAGCTTCAGCGGGTTCAGGTGGCCGGCTTCCGGATCGTAGAGCGCAGCCACGTAGCGCGCGCTGCCAATCCATTCGGGCATCTCGGTGCGCGGTATCACGCGCAGCCGGTCGTAGCCCCAGCACTCGGCCGCTTCGTCGCGCGCCTGCGTGAGCATCGCGACGCGGCGCGGCCGTACGGCCGCCCACAGGCTGCCGGGCCGGTAGTCGATGTCGAAGCCGTGCCGTGTCGGCAGTTCGCGCACCTCGGTCGCGGCCCAGCGCATGCTGTCCCACAGCTCACGCGCGCCGTCGCGGCCGAGCGCAGCCTCGATCGGCGGCATGTCGCACGACCAGCCGAGCAGTGCCTGGCCACCGTTGCGCCCCGACGCGGCCCACGCGACCCGGCTCGCTTCGAGCACGACGACGCGCTTGCCTGCGAGCGCGAGGCGCAATGCCGTGTGCAGCCCGCTGAAGCCCGCGCCGACTACCAGCACGTCGGCGTCGACGCGCACGTCCAGCGGCGGGCGATGCGGAATCGGCTCCGGATGGGTGCCGGCGTAGTAACTGGCGACGTGGCGGTCCGACTGCAGGAACATGCGCGCTCCCATGAAATTTACAGCGGGAAATTTCATGAAAAACTAGCACGTCAATTTCACGCGGACAAGTGGAGCGAGATGGTGCTGGAATGTGCGGTGCACGACGCGCATCGAAGTGCCATGCACATTTCGACGCCACAAATGCAAAAACCCCCGCCGGTTAGGCGGGGGTTCTTGGCTTAGGGAGCCTGACGATTACCTACTTTCACACGGGAATCCGCACTATCATCGGCGTAGAGTCGTTTCACGGTCCTGTTCGGG
>Ga0157367_1000271_pt1 | contig 26523 bp, 16 predicted proteins | sample AttbisABBM2_FD_113142 | JGI IMG/M metagenome (GOLD analysis project Ga0157367, IMG submission 113142) | Fungus gardens microbial communities from leaf cutter ant in Botucatu, State of São Paulo, Brazil - Atta bisphaerica ABBM2 | ecosystem: Host-associated > Fungi > Mycelium > Unclassified ... | reverse complement strand
GTGCCCCGGTCAGCGTGGTGTCGCGCCCGGCGTTCAGGCTCAGCCCGTTGCCCGCCGTGAGCGTGGTCTCGGTGTGGGTCAGCCCGTTGCCGTTTGCGCGGCCTTTACCCGCGTTGACGCTGGCCGACACGCTGATACCGTAGCCGCCCGAGCCGGCAGTCAGCCCGATGCCGACGCTGCCGCCCTTGCTGCTGTTAGTGCTGTCGGTGCGCTCGCTGTTCTGCGCAGAGAGCAGGCTGATGTCGTTTTTCGCCGTCAGCGCGAGGTCGCCCACCGCCTGCAGCTGACTGCCCTGCACGAGGATATCGCCCGCGCTGCCCGGCTGCGCGCCGGTGGCGGTGATGTTCAGGTTACCGCCCGCGCCCAGCGTACTGCCCTGCGCCTCGCGGCTTTCGGAGCGGGTCTCGCTTTTCGACGACTGGCTGCCGTACGAGAGGCTGATGCCGACCGAGCTGGTCGAGCCTTCTTCATAACCTTCCTGGCCCGGCTTCAGGCCCGAAGCGGTGTTTCTGGCGTTCGCCGCGTCGGTCTGCGCGCCGTCCATCTGGTAAGCCTGCGCGGCCTGCGCTGCAGTCAGCGCTGCTTTAGTGCCCTGCAGTGCCTTCAGCCGGCCATCATCGCTCTCATCGGCGGTGCGGGCGGTCTGCACCGCCGTGTTCAGCGCCGCGCCCACCGTGCCGGACAGCGCAAGCGTCAGGCCGCTCTGTTTCTGCTCGGTCTTCGTCAGCGCGGTGTGGCTGTTTTCGGCTGCGCTGACGGTCACGTCGCTGCCGCTCAGGGAGAGATCTTTACCGGCGATCACGTCGCTGCCGTGCACGGTAAGCTGATTACCGGCGCTGAGAGTCACGCTCCCGTCGCTGCTGCCCACCGCGCTGCCCCGGTTAAGTGCGCCGCTGGCGTCGGTGCTGCTCTTCTGCATTGCCTGACCCACGGTGAAACCGATGCCGCCGCTGCCCATCAGGCCCGATTTTTTCTCCTCGCGCTGATGCACTTCATTATTCGTTTCTGTGGCGGTCGTGATGCTGAGATCGCGGCCCGCCGTCAGCGCCACATCCTGCGTACCGGCGACGTTGCTGCCGGTCACGGCAATATCGCGGCCCGCCTGAAGCCGGACGCTGTCGCCGCTCAGCGTGGTGCTGAGCGCCTGACTGCTGTGCAGCTCGTCGTGAGTTTCCAGACTGCTGCCCGACAGCAGTCCTTTGCTGGTCTGCTTACTGTGTTCGGTGAGATCGGTCCGGCTGTTGCCCGCGCTGAGCACGATGTCGCGTCCGGCACTGGCGGTCAGCGCACCGCCCGCCGTGACGTCCGCGGCGGTCGCGCGGATATCCTGTCCGGCACTCAGCTGCAGTGCGCCACCGGCGGTGATGCGTGTCCCGGCGTCGCTCTGCTGTGACAGGCGACGGTAGTTGCTGCTGTTCCAGCTGTCATCTTCACTGTGCTGCGTGCTGAGGGTGTCGAGCGTCAGGTCATTGCCCGCCTGAATCTTCGTGGTGCTCTTCTCTCCGGCGTTGCCGATATCGCTGGCGGCCAGAGTGATATTGTTCAGTGCACTCAGCGTCAGCGCACCGTCACTGCCCTGCACGTAGATACCGGCCGGACGATCGATCCACCGGTCGGTGCCGTCGCCGCGCAGCGTGGACTGGCTGGTGATGTCGCGCCCCGCCAGCAGCGTAAGCTGACTGTCGCCACGCAGGGTACCGCCGAGGTTGGTGATATCCTGGCGGGCGGTAAGATTAACGGTGTTGCCGCTGATGTAACCGCTGTTAGTCAGCGACTGCGCCGTCAGCTGCGTCACATCACGTCCCTGAATGGTCCCGCTGTTGGTGATGTCGTTGCGGGCGTTCAGCGCCACGCTACCGCCCCCGATCAACGCGCCGTCGCCGGTTAAGTCACCCTGTTTTACCTTCGCATAAACCTGCGGCACCAGCACGGTCTGCTGTGTGCCATCCGGCAGCGTTACGGTCTGGTTCACCAGCCAGACGATGTCGCTGGTGAGCAGTGCCATCTGTGCCGGGGTCAGCGCCACGCCGAGCTCCAGGTTGTAGGCTTTGCCAAAGGCTACCCCATTATTCATCAGCCCGCGATACTGATCTTCATCGCTGCCATACCCGCTGATATAGCGGTTGCCGGTCAGCTGAATAATCTGATCACGCACCAGCCGCTGCTCGTAATAACCATCACCCAGCCGCTTCAGAATCAGGCTGCTGTTGGTGGTCAGGGCATTCTGCATATAGTCGCTGCTGAGCCACTGTTTCTGATTCACAAAGCGCGGATCGGTCTCAACCAAGTAGTGGCTGTCACTGCCGGGTTGCAACTGGTAGAGGCTGTTATCCGGCAGACGGATGTCCGGTGAGACGGCGCGGATCACCGGCGTAATCGTCTGTCCATCGACCACCGTCGCGGGCAGCGTCAGCGAGAACTGCTGCCCGGCAGGTAACAGCAGCGGCCGGTCTTTGAGGCTGCCGAGTTTGTCCAGCGTCAGTGCGCTGTCATAGCGCAATCCGGCGGGCAGTAAGGTACTGCCGCTATCCGTGGCACTCAGCGCCACGGCGGTAACCGCCTGCTGAAGAGAAGGCGAGCCAATACTGTCGGCCTGCGCAGTGACACCCTGCTGCTGTCGGTTGCCGGTCTGGTAGCCATTGCCCTGCGGCGCGGCATTCGCCTGCCAGCTCAGCGTCTGCAGATCGATGGTTTCCGTTACAGGGGCCGGGCGATAGGTTTTCCGATCCTTGCCCTGCGAAGTTTCGGTCCCGCCAAATTTCTTTTTCTTCTTTTTCGCGTACCAGCGCACCGATTTCCCGTCGTCCGTGGTGACGCGCGTTCCTTTCGTCGCCTGATTATTCAGCTCACCTATCTGACCGCCCAGTACGGATCCTGCGACAATCTGACTGTCCTGATTATTGAGACGGCCGGCGCTAAAGGTCATATTTCCGCCCGACAGAATTTTGCCCGGATCGCTCTCCTGGATCTGGGTTTCTTTCACTACCCTTCGGTAGTCATACTCATAAAACTCGCTGCCGCTGGTGCCGTCCGGCATTTTTGCCGTGTGCACGCCATATTTATTTTTTTTGCTGGTGTCCACTTTGGCCCAGTCGAAGCGGTCAGTATGGCCTTTGAGCACCGCGTCATGGTGCTGGCTATCTTCAGTCGTAACGACCTGCGTGGTCAGATGACGGTTGGTATTGTTGATTTCCGCCATGCTGATCGTGGCATCCTGCCCGGCCTCAATAGTTGCCCCGTCATTATTGAGCTGCTGCCCCTGTCCGTTGGCCTGATAATTCGCATCCAGCTGGCCGCCAATATGCAGATCGCCATCACTGTAAATCAGCGCATGGTCACGATTATTCAGGGTGCCCGCCCCGATATCCAGTCGCTGTCGGGCAGCAATCACCGCCGCTTTGCCCTCTTCGCTGAGGTTATTGAGCAGCGAAGCCGCAATGGCAATATGATCACCAAAGATGCGACCGGTGCCGCTGTTATTCAGAACGCCCGGCACCAGATGCGTCAGGCCACCGTCAATCAGACCACGATTATTCAGAGTATCCGCTGCCGTGATGTCAGTCTGTCCGCCGCTGATCTCACCACCAGCCTGGTTATTGACATTCTGTGCAGTCAGGTACAGCGATTGCTGGGCCGCGAGGGTGCCGTCGTTGGTGACGTCACCCCCTGTCGTCAGGCGCAGTGTGCCGTTGGCTTTGACCGACGAGGTATTGTGGAAATCACCCGCCAGGGTGATGCCAAGATCGCCCTGCGATAACACCTGCCCGTCGCCGCTCAGCGCAGCCGCGTTGATCTGCGCGTCGTGATCGGCGATCAGGGTGCCCTGCTGGTTGTTGATAGTCAGCGTCTGTCCCGGCGCATTATTGATGGCCAGCATCCGACGCTGCTGGATTTTAGAGGCAGCAGACCGGGCTGGCGCACTCTGCTGGATGGTCAGGGTATCGGCGGATGAGATCAGCCCGCTGACGTTGTCCAGCGCCTGCTGCACGATTAATGCCAGCCGCTGATTTGCACGTAACGCACCCTGGCTGTTGTCCAGCGTGACGGCTTTGAGGGTTAAGCTGCCCGCTTCGATCCCTTTGCCGCTCTGTCGGGTATCGCGGTTGATCAGCGATGGCGTGGTAATCGTCATCTGCTGGCCGCCCTGAATCAGCCCGCTGCGGTTATCCAGCTGCTGGCTCAGCGACAGTAAGCCGTCACCGACGCTTTGCACCAGCCCGTCACTGTTGGTGAGCTGACCTGCCGTCAGTGATAGCGTGCCTGCCGAGAGGAGTTTGCCTGTCTGATTAAACAGTGCATTTTGTCCCGCATTGAGCGTCAAATCGGTGCCGCCCTGTATCTGCCCCTGCTGGTTATCCAGCGCGCCACTGTCGATGTGAAGGTTACCGCCACTGGCAATCAGTCCGCGCTGGTTAGCCAGCGTCTGGCCGGATGTGTTAAGGGTGATATCCCCCGCCGACTGCAGTTTACCGTCACTGTTGTTCAGTGCCTGACCGCTGAACAACAGCCCACCATTACCTGCGATTTGTCCCTGACTGTTGTTCAGCTCAGAGGCACCGATCGTGGCCTGGTTTCCGGCGGCAATAAAGCCCGTCTGGTTATCAATCGCACCGCTGCGCAAATCCAGACTGTTCAGGGCAAGGATGCCGCGCTGACTGCCACTGTCGCGATTGATCAGGGCGTGGCCCTGGGTGTCCAGCGTCATGTCGCTGCCGGCCTGTAACAGACCGCCCTGGTTCTGCAGCTCGCCACTGGTGAGATCAAGCCGTCCTTTACCGCCCGTCAGCGTGCCGGACTGGTTGTGAATGTCGCCTGCCGCAATCTGTGCCCCTTTGCTGCCGGTGATAAAGCCGCGCAGGTTATCCAGCGTGCCGCTATAGAGCTTCAGGATGCCCGCACTGAACAGGCCGCCTGCCGCTCCACTGTCACGGTTAATGAAGTCGTTGCCATGAGTATCCAGATTGAGATCGCCACCCGACTCAATCCTGCCTGCACGGTTGTTGAGCAGCCCGCTGTCCAGTTGCAGCGTACCTTTAGCGCCCAGTTGCCCCTGCTGATGATCGAAGGTCTGCTGATGGGTGTCGATGCGGACATTCTGGCCCAGCATCACCCCGTTCTGTCCATCGATCTGGCCCGTGGAGAGGAGCAAATCGCCACCCGCAACGATCCCCCCTTGTTCACCGCTGGCGGTATTGGTCAGTTGCGCGCCATGGGTGTTCAGCGACAGCGTCTCACCCGCCTGCAGCAGGCCATGCTGGTTATCCACGCTGCCGCTCTCCAGCTTCAGCGCACGATCGGCAGTGAGGGTGCCATCTGCATTATTCAATGCACCGCTGTTGAGCCGGGCGTTGCCCGCCGAGATCAGTGAACCGCCGCTGTTGTTGATATCACCGCTACTCACATGCAGATTGCCGCCCGCTGCAATAACGCCGGATGCCGCGTTATTCAGCGACTCTCCCTGCGTATCCAGCTGCATATCACCGCCAGACTGGAGCCGTCCGGCGCGATTATTCAGCGCACCGCTACTCAGCTGCACTTCCCCTCTGGTACTGACCAGCCCCGCTTCAATATCGACAGCCTGGCCCCGGCTATCAATGAACAAGTTTTGTCCCTGAATGACGCCGTGGTCGCCCGCAATCGTTCCGGTTAAAAGTTGCAGATCACCGCGCGCCACAATGCCGCCGCGGTCGCCACTGGCCGTGTTGGTCAGCTGCGCGCCGTGGGTGTCCAGCGACAGCGATGCACCGGACTGGATCAGGCCGCGCTGATTATCGAACGCGCCACTGTTCAGCGTGAGTGCGCCATCCGACAGCAGCGTGCCGTCACCGTTGGTCACACCTGCACTACTGATCGTCGCTGCCGAGGCCGCTGCTATTACGCCGTTCTGGTTATCAAAGTCGCCGCTGGTGATGGCAAGTGCGCCGCCGCTGACTATTCCGGCTTTACCGCTGTCACGGTTGATCAGGGCCTGGTCGTGAGTATTGATCGCCAGATCGCCGCCGGACTGTATCAGGCCGGTGCTATTGTCCGTTTTACCGCTGGAGATCTTCAAATCGCGCCGGGCCACCAGATTTCCACCGGTGTTACCGATCTGGCCCTGTTGGGTATCGAGGGTTACCCCCTCACCGAGCACGGTTCCGCTGTGGTTATCTACTCCCTGGCTGCGCAGGGTGAGTTGCTGGCCCGCTTCGATGCGGCCCTGCTCATTATCGATAGCCTGACTGGTCGTTAATGTGGCATCGCCGCTGATGGCAGTGATGCGACCTTGCTGGTTACTCAGGCCAGCACTATTAAGTTGCAGATTGTGGCTGGCCTGCAGCGCTCCCTGCACGTTCGTCAGGGTTTCCTGAACCTGCAGTTGCAGATCGCCGCTGCCCGCCGCCAGTAGCGTCCCGCCACTGTTATCCAGGCTGGCTGATGTGACGCGGAGATTACCGCCGCTCTCTATCCGTCCACCACGGTTGTCTGCATCACCTGAAACCGCAATCGCCATCTCGCCTGTGCCACGCTGCGACAGCAGACCCTGATGGTGATCCAGCGTGCCCGCCGTCAGCGTCAGCGCCTCTGCCTGGGTATGTCCCTCTGAGAGATCGATCCTGTCACCGCTGAGCGTTAACGCACCCGCTGACAGCAGATTGCCCTTATTGCCTTCAAGCCGGGTTGCATTAAGGGTCAGCGCGCCGTTGCCCGCCAGCTGCACCGTGCCGCCCTGATTATCCAGCCATGGCGTATCAAGCTGCAGCGAATCACCGTTGCCTGCGATGAGTCCACCGCGATTTTCAATGTGCTGTGCCTGCAGCCGGGTATCGCCTTCATTGCTCAGCGTACCCTGATTGTTGAGTAATGAACCGGTGGAGAGAGTCAGCGCTTCACGGTTCTGCTGGCGCAGCAGACCGCGATTGTTACTGACGTTTTGGGCTGTGATGGCCAAGCTGCCAGCAGACAGTTTGCCATCATCATTGTTAAGCGCTGTTGCGGCCTGGATCCCGAGCGTGCGGCCCGCTACCGTTGCACCCTGGGTACTGATATCCGCCTGGGTGGAGGTCAGCGCAATCGCATCGGCTGAGGTCTGACTGCCGGCCAGATCGACCCGGCTGCCCCGCGCCTGAATCTGGTCATGCGCCAGATTTTTACCCTGAGCTTTCAGCTCGCCCTGACTGTTCAGCAGCAGATTGCCGGGCTGACTCAGTGTACCGTTGCCGTCAACGCCTGCCGCCAGCGTGCTTTCAGCACTACTCTGCAGGGTGCCGGCAGAGAGCGTGGCGTTTCTGCCCGCGCTCACCAGACCGCTGTTGCGCAGCGTACCGCCGGACGTCAGCGTAACATCCTGCTGTGAGACGATATTCCCGCGGTTATCCTGGTCGCCATTGCTGGCTATCTGCAGTGCGGCCTGACTTTGCAGCGTGCCGCTGTTCTCCAGCCGGCCATCCACCGTCAGATGCAGCTCACCGGCGCTGGCCCCCAGTTCACCGGCATTCCGCACGCCAACGCCCTTTTCAGTCCCGGTCAGGGTAATTTTATTGGCATACATGCCGCCAATTGCCGCCACATCAAGCGCAAACTCAGGCCGTGTCGCCCCATCATCCGCTTTAACCGTCGTGACGTTACTTTCAGTCGCGACCTGGTTCCTGCCCGTGACCACATTAAGTTCACGGGCATGCACTCTGGCGTTCACCGCTACCGACTGCGCAATGATCTGGGTGTAGTCCGCATCGCTGTCATTCAGGCCTTTACCTTCGATATTGATGCGGCCGCCATTCACATCGAAGCCTTTAAGCTGACCATTTTCGATCAGCGCCTGCCCGGTGGTGAGCGTATTGCGGCTGGCATTGATAAATCCGCAGCCGTTACAGGTGATGCCTGAAGGGTTAGCAATCACTACCGCCGCCCGTTTACCCGCCACTTCGATAAAGCCGTTCAGCTGGCTCGGGTTACGGCTGTTCACCTCATTGAGGATGACCGTCGCTTCCTGCTTTGAGAGCCAGGGGTTTGCCGCCACCATACCGCCCAGTTGAGTCGCGGTGTTCTGATGACTGTTGTTCAGTATTGCGCCACGCGCATCGACGTCGAGCTGGCTGTACTGATTGCGGGAAACGCCCTGACTGTTGGGCGTCTGAATGTTAATTTGCGGCAGACCGTTGGCAGTGGCCATGACCGTAGGCTGCTGGCTGCCCGGCGCGCTGCTGTCTGCCACAATATTAGCCTGAACCGGCAGGCTGACCACGCCCGCTGCCAGCCAGAGAGCAAAGCTGAGCGGTGAAATCCGCACCTGCGCTTCAGACTGTGAGGTGCGCTGACGGCATCGGGCAACGCGTGAATAACCGCTGCGGGTGATGTCGGACACCACCATTAACATGCCGCGAACCCGGTTGAAGATAAGGCGATAGCAAAGTTTATTCATAATGCGCACAGTCCATTGTCAGCAATATTGATAAAGGATTTAGTAATTCCAGTTCACGCTAAAACCAAACGTTACAGGATCGGTTTTGAAGCCGTCCGGTTTCGACAGAGGCATTCCGGCAAACAAGTCGTAACTGACACCGGCGGGCGTGATGCCGCCGCGCAGCCCGATGACGCCACCCGCCAGATGACGTCCCAGTGGCCCACCCTGTGAGGCACTGTTGCCCCCTACCTCGCCATAGTCGGCGCCCAGGTAGAGTTCCTGCGCAGGCAGCGGTGTCTGCCAGGCCAGCGTGTTCTGAACGGTCCAGCCCCGGCTGGCACTCAGGGTGCGTTCACCATCAAAACCGCGCACGGTCCAGCGGTTGCCAATCGCAAACTCATCCTGCGCTGTCAGCGGGGTGTTGCTCATCTGGCGACGGCATTGGATGTTGTAACTTAAATGCTGATTACCCAGCGTGAACGGCGTGGTGAGTCCCGCCTGCCAGGTCAGAATTTTTGATAGCGCGGTGGCATAGGTGGAATCCTGATAGGACTCCTCCCAGGCGGGCAGCGCACCGAACCAGCGCGTGCCGCGCTGATAACTGACACCGGCGTCCAGCGTGGCGGCGCCGATATAGTGCCGGTGCGACAGGCCGAGTCGCCATGCGCTGGTACGGCGCTGCTGGCTGGTAATTTCGGTGTCGTTGATGAAGTTGCGTGACGCTTTGACCAGCACATCAGCGCTGACGGTGGTTCTGGCGGTCGCATTGCGGTAGATCACCCGACTGGCCTGAACATCCAGCGATCGGCTCTTACCGGCGTAGAGAAAATCGCGGCTGTAACCGGCAACCGTCTGATGATAATCGTAGTCGCTGGCGGTAACGCCAAACAGCCAGTAGCCCAGAGGTACCGAGTAGTGTCCTGACAGGCTTTTGCTGCTTTTTCTGCCCGCAAATCCCAGGTCGCGGCTGGCGGTCAGGTAGAAGAGATCGCTGAGGGAGGTGGGATTATCCAGCGCCAGCATGATCCCGCTCTGGTAACGCCCGGTACTTTCGGTGCCCGAGTCATCCAGCCATGCGCCGAGTCGCCAGAAACGATGCTGCGTGCGTTCAATCACAATGTCACTTTCACCCGGATTGAGGCCAGGGCGCAGCGCCATGTGCGCCTCTACCGTCGGCAGACGCTGCAGGTTCTCCAGCCCCTGTTCAATATCCCGCAAATCCAGCAGATTGCCGGCATGAGCGGGTAATGTCGGCCACAGGCTGACGTAGCGTGATGAGGCGGGTGACAGTTCCACATTGCGGATCCGGCCGGGCACAATCAGCAGCTGCAGCACGCCCTGACGCAGATCCTGCTGCGGAGCCAGTACGCGCGTTGTCACCCAGCCGTGATTAATCAGCCGGTTTTGCAGCGTGCCCATTAACTGGCTAATCCCTTTTACGCCGAGACAGTGGCCATTCGCCTGACTGGCGAGACGTTGCAGAGGCACCCAGTGTGGCAGCGCTTCCTGCCCGGACAGGCTGACCTTCTGAATAACAAAACAGGGGGTTTCCTGCGGAAACTTAAGACGGGAAGGTGACGGAACCGTTTCTGAGAGACGCACATCAGGCACCTGCGGCATCAGCCGCTGCTGACGCGCTTTCTGTTGCGCCTGCTGATGCTGCAATTGCTCATCACCGGGTGCCGCCTGCACCGTGTGCACTGCCAGGGCGTTGATCAGCAGCGCGCCGGGCAGAAGTGCCAGCGCTGCGAGAAGTCCATTTTTATCGGGCCGCATAACCTGTCCATGTGGTTAAGATGTTACAAAATGTATATGGCTGCTTACTCTGCGCACATTATGCCGCCGCAATCTTAAATCTCAAGAAAAAATGCAGAAAAACTTACATAAAACTTACAATAGCAAACTGCGCGCCCCATTTAAAAACGTACCAACCCTGACCAGAAATCCGCTTATAGCCGGGACAGAGGCCTGTTCAGCCACGTATCCGCTCGTGTTAAATCGTCGACGCAGTAAGCCTGGGGAAGCCTGCATTCCGGATGCTTCGACTTAAATGGATGGCGGACACGCTGGAAAGAGGGTCCAAGATTAAATCTGACCACCCGGACTTACCTCTTGTTTAAGATGGCACGTAAATCCAGCTCCCCTTCCCTGTCAGCTGGCGATCGCCACAGGAAATTCATTAAGTCGTGTTAATCAATGTATTAATGCTGGCGAGATGAAGGTCTTTTTCTGCTGCCGGAATCGGTTTAAGCCTCTTTTCAGGGCATAAAAAAGCCCCCTCAGAATGGAGGAGGCTCAGCCTTTACCAGATTAAGCGCAGTTGCTTAGTGCAGCTTAAGCCGCGGGCGGATAACCCGGTTGATGCTGCCGACCAGCATCATCAGGCCGGTTTTGAAATAGCCGTGCAGTGCGATCTGGTGCATACGATAAAGAGAGATGTAGACAAAGCGCGCAATGCGCCCTTCCACCATCATTGAACCGCGCATCAGGTTGCCCATCAGGCTGCCGACCGTACTGAAGCGGGAGAGCGACACCAGCGAACCATGATCTTTGTAGACATAAGCCTTCAGCGGTTTGCCGTGGCGCTGCGCCAGGATGTTGTCCATTGCGCGTGAGGCCATCTGGTGTGCTGACTGGGCACGAGGCGGCACAAAGCCGCCGCCCGGCAATGCGCAGGAGGCGCAGTCGCCGATGGCGTAGATATCATCATCCAGCGTAGTCTGCAGCGTCTCTTTTACCACCAGCTGATTGATGCGGTTGGTTTCCAGTCCGCCAATCTCTTTCAGGAAGTCCGGCGCTTTGATGCCCGCCGCCCAGACCATCAGATCGGCTTCAATAAACTCACCGCCTTTGGTATTCAGGCCATTCTGCTCAGCGCTGGTAACCATGGTCTGCGTCAGAACGCGCACGCCCAGTTTGGTCAGCTCCTGATGCGCTGCAGCAGAGATGCGCGGTGGCAGTGCAGGCAGAATACGTTCGCCCGCTTCGACCAGCGTTACGTTCAGCGCTTCGCGTCCCAGCCCTTTAAAACCGTAACTGTGCAGCTGTTTGACCGCATTGTGCAGCTCCGCTGACAGCTCAACGCCCGTTGCACCGCCGCCCACGATGGCGATGTTAACTTTCTCGACCTTACCTTCGCTGGCAGAGAATTTCAGGAACAGGTTGAGCATTTCGTTGTGGAAACGGCGTGCCTGATGCGGATTGTCCAGGAAGATGCAGTGATCTTTGACGCCCGGCGTGCCGAAATCATTTGAGGTGCTGCCCAGTGCCATCACCAGCTGGTCATAGGCCACTTCACGCTGTGGCACCAGCACTTCGCCCTGTGCGTTCAGCACTTCGGCCAGACGGATCACTTTGCGGCTGCGATCGATGTCGGTAAGCGAACCCAACTGAAACTCGAAACCGTGATTGCGTGCATGGGCAAGATAGCTCAGCGCATCAATGCCTTCATCCATCGAACCGGTAGCAACTTCGTGCAGCAACGGCTTCCACAGATGGCTGTGGTTACGATCCACCAGGATAATCTCGGCCTTCTTTTTACGACCCAGTTTATGGCCCAGCTGCGTCGCCATTTCCAGGCCGCCCGCTCCCCCTCCGACAATAACAATTCTCTTAACAGACGTAGTCAACAAAGACCCCCTCAAATTGTGAACCAAAAGTTAACCAAAGGTTAAATTAAACCTTAAGAAACATAGGGTTGGCGAAGTTAAAATCGCTATCTGCTCGCAGAATAGCATGGCGGGAAGAGGAGAACATAAGAATATTGATATACATCAAAGCGAGGAAATAAAACTCAGATAATTACGTAATAAAAACAGGCACCTTTCGGTGCCTGTCTGGCTTAACCTAATGTTTTGAAAGCTTTTATCCGCTGAAGATGTGGGGATATGTTTTTGAATTTATGCCCCTCGTTCTCGTCCCAGACAATTTCATAGAAGGGATGCAGCTGCCCGGCGGTGCGCTGGCTGTCCAGCGCCTCATCCTGACGGGAGAGAAAGGTCAGACAGCGGTCACGATTGCGTTCGCGAAAATCGCTGACGCATTTGGTGGCGATGTCCTGATACTCTTCTGGCCGGTCAATCTTCCCTTCCATGTTCTCCTGCGGAAAGAGGTTGGGATTGAAGATTGCCTGCCGGATACCACACAGAAAACCGATGCGCTCTGACCAGAAGCCGCCCAGCCCGACGCCGCAAATCAGCGGACGATCGTCGTCGGAGAGCGTCAGCATTTTATCGGTCTCTTTCAGCAGAAACTGCATGTCATGTTTAGGATGGAGGGTGCTGTAACTGAGCAACCTGACATCAGGATCGATAAATTGCAGTTGCAGCACCTTTTCGTGATTGCCCGGACTACTGGAATCAAAACCGTGCAGATAGATGATCATGATAATCCTCAGGTTAGTGATAGCGCCGGGCAGTCACTGCTTACCACGACGCTTTGTGAGCCAGCCAGCGTTCCTGAAGTGCACTCAGTTGCTGGGCATTGTTTTTCCAGCGATGCGTTGCCTGCAGCTCATCGCGGGTGAACCTGCCCTGATGATACAGCTGCGTAACCCGCTCTGACCCGACCGGGATCAGGTTATCCAGCACGCTAATGGCACCCTGACGCTGATTGCAGACCAGAATCATGTCACAACCGGCAGAAAGAGACTGCTGCGCCCGCTCAGGATAGCTGCCCATCACGGCGGCGCCCTCCATTGAGAGATCGTCGGAGAAAATCACACCGTCGAAGCCCAGTTGCTCACGCAGCACGGTTTTGAGCCAGTAGGGCGAACCACTGGCGGGCAGCGGATCAACGTCGGTGTAGATAACATGTGCAGGCATAATCGCATCCAGTGCCTGCTCGGTAATCAGCTTGCTGAAAATCGCCATGTCGTGCTCACGCAGCGTCTTTTCATCGCGTGGATCGCGTGGCGTCTCTTTATGCGAATCAGCGCTGACCGCGCCATGTCCCGGAAAATGTTTGCCGGTCGTTTTCATGCCTGCCTCATGCATCCCCGCAATAAAGCGGCGGGCAACAGCAAGCGCGATGGACGGATCGGCATGGAAAGAACGATCGCCAATCGCAGCACTGATATGACCAATGTCGAGCACCGGCGCGAAGCTGATATCGATATCCATGGCAATCATCTCGGCTGCCATCTGCCAGCCCGCCTGCTGCGCCATTTCACCGGCGGTTTCTGCATCGTGAAGCGCCGCAAAAGATTGCATGGCGGGCAGTTGGGTAAAGCCGTCACGGAAACGCTGCACGCGACCGCCCTCCTGGTCCACCGCAATCACCAGCCGGGCGTGAGAGGCCGCGCGGATCTGCCGCACCAGCTCTGCCAGCTGGGCCGGGTCGTGATAGTTTCGGGCAAATAAAATTAAGCCGCCTACCAGTGGATGCTTAAGGATCTCGCGCTCTTCGCCATCCAGTTCATAGCCCTCAACGTCGAGCATCAGCGGGCCGGGTAAATGTGATCTCATAACCTGAATCCTGTAGCGTTACGCATCTGCATAATGCGATTAAATCTGTTCCCAGCTCTGTCGGGCCAGCTGGTGTAATGTGTCGTCGTCACCCTGACCGGCACGCAACTGATACCAGCTGGCCATCAGCAGACGCAGCCACGGCTGCCAGCGTCTGACCTGCTGCACCAGCACCGGAAGCGGCAGCTGCATCGCTGCGGCGTACTCTGCCAGCCAGTCGGTCTGATGCTGCGGATCGCTGGCACAGACGGCCGCCAGCTCCAGTGCCACATCGCCATCAGCGGCATATTCCCAGTCGATCAGACGCAGGCCCTCCGGGCTCTGTATGACATTTCCGGCATGCAGATCCATGTGCAGCGGTGCCAGCCTTAATGGCTGAGGTTCGCCCTGCTGCGTCAGACGTCTGAGCGCCCACAGCCAGCGGTGATGCCGCTGTGGCGAGAGCTGCCAGTAGCGCCATAACAGCGGCAACAACTGCAGGCGATAGCCGGTTAACGGCTGCTGATGCAGCTGCCGCAGCAATGCCACAATCTGCGGACGCTGCTGGCTGAAGCCTTGTTCATCCAGCGCGTCGCCTGCGCACCAGGTCAGCACAATACCCTGACGATGACCAGCAACGGGCTGCGGTGCCAGTCCGCTGGCTCGCATTTTTCGCAACAGCCGGAATTCGCGCTGCCGATCCACAAATGGAATTGCCGGTTGTGGCGCCGCCCGCGCGATGAAGGTACCGCACGAGCTGACAATCTTCTGACTGTGACCGGTCAGACCGGCCAGCGGGATAGTTGATACCTTTCCTGGCTCGCCGGTCGCCTGCTGAATTATCCGCTGAAAGACGGGATTAATTCTGTGCAATGCCGTTGCCGGACCAGATGATCTCGCCGGTCTGAACCAGCATCAGCTGCATCTGCAGAGCTGGCGCTTTAACATCGCCGCGTGCGTTACTGTAGAGCACATACTGGGCATTAACGTTGCGTGCCAGACCAATCGCTTTGCTGCGCGAGTTCAGGCTGTCCTCCGGCGATAATCCCAGCGTCTGCTTGGCCTGCGCCAGCTGATCGGAAGAAACCAGCGTGAATTTGCCATTGTTGTTCAGCGCATTCTGAATAGCCGCTGTTGCTTTCTCGCTTTGCAGCGCGCCATTGGTGCTGTTTTTGATGCGGTCGACCAGCAACACGCTACCCGGCTCGGCGCTGGCGGCCTGCAACATCTGCGCCACCAGCGGCTGTACGCTGGCATCCCAGTTGATAGTGACCAGCTTCGGTGGCTGTGGCACAGGCTGAGGCTGCGGTTGTGGCACCGGCTCAGGTTGCGGAACAGGCTGCACCGGCTCGGCTGGCTGGGTCGGTTCAACCGTGGCGGGCTGCTGCTGTTTCACTACACAACCGGTCAGAATGAGCGCCATCAGGAGCGCTCCGGTACGATTAACACTGCGTATCACGTAGAAAATCCTTAAAGATAGAGATAAAGACGAACCTTGCTGGCAGTCAGGTTACCCAGCTGCGAGGTGGCGACAATACTGCCCTGCGCCGGAACGGTAACGGTCTGCGCCGGTTCCTGCGGGGTGATTTCCAGACCTTTGTCGTCATACCAGTAATAACGATAGTGCACAACGACCGGTGTTTCGCGCTGATTATAGAGCACGCTGGTGGCTCGTTTCAGTCCATCGTTCTCATCCAGCGTCGGTTCATCGGTAATGATCCCTGCTGACAGCACAGAAGACTCCATCACCAGCGACTGTGAGGTATTGATCATCGGTTTTTCACTGCTGCAGGCCGTCAGGCAGAGCAGGATCGGCAGGCCAGTCAGCCAGGATCGCATAGCTTTTTTCCGTTATCAGGTCAGTCTGAGAGCATCGGGCCCAGCGGTTCGCCGCCCAGCAGATGCATATGGATGTGATAGACCTCCTGACCACCATGTTGATTGCAATTCACAATCAGCCGATAACCATTCTGATCGATCCCTTCCTGACGGGCGATTTTCGCTGCGGTGGTAAACATACGTCCCAGCGCATGCTCATGGGCCGCTTCCGCCTCGTTGACCGTTGGGATCAGCACATTTGGCACGATTAAAATATGGGTCGGTGCTTTAGGCGAAATGTCGCGGAAAGCCGTAACCAGTTCATCCTGATAAACCACATCAGCGGGGATTTCGCGGCGGATAATTTTACTAAAAATGGTTTCTTCAGCCATGGTGCAATTCCTTGAGCCTGAGTCGTAATCAATCAGTATGCGGGAGAAATTTGTTTTCTTTCAACCTCAGTACCACTTTTCTTGCATTGTTCGCCTGCCTTTGCAGCAGCTCCTCTCCTCTGTCACCTGAACAGCATTCCAGATGCTCGCAAGCTGCCTGCCATACCATTAAAATGAAACGCTGTTTTATAAATTAGAATTTCGCCACCCTTTTCTTTATATGGCTGCCACTTCAGCCCAGGCGTTAGCCAAATTGCGAAGGTTTAACCGCCCGGTCAGCTCTACTTTGCTAACCAGTCCGGGTGAGAAGTCCGGCGTCACCAGGGATATACCGCCATATAACATCAAGGAGCATTAGCCATGCGCTCACGTAAAATTGGTCTTGGCCACTATCTGGCCTATGGTTCCGGAGATTTTCTCGGAGCAGGCACCACGGCGCTCACAGCCGCCTGGTTGCTCTATTTTTATACCACCTTCTGTGGATTAACCCCGATTCAGGCCACCTTAATCTTTGCTACCGCTCGCGTGCTGGATGCCGTGGTCAGCCCGCTCATGGGCTTTATTACCGACAACTTTGGCTCAACCTGGCTGGGCAAACGCTTTGGCCGCCGCAAATTCTTTATCCTGTTAGGCATACCCTGTGTATTCAGTTATAGCCTGATGTGGGTCAGCGACATGAGCTTCTGGTGGTATCTCTGCACTTACCTGCTGTTTGATATCGTCTACACCATGATCCTGGTACCTTATGAAACGCTGGTCCCGGAAATGACTGACGATTTCAAACAGAAAACCCGGTTCTCCGGCGCGCGTATTGGTCTGGCGCAGCTCTCAGCCATTCTGGCCGCATTTCTACCCGGTATTTTACTGGGTATGCTGGGCAAAGATAATCCCGACTCCTTTTTCTACGCCAGCCTGGTGTTCTCGGTAATCTGCGCACTGGTGCTGACGCTGGTGTGGTGCTTTACCTGGGAACGTCACCCGGATGATTTCTCTGCCGAGTCGCGGCGTGCTGAGCAGGAAAAACAGCAGCTGACGCTGATGCAGAACCTTAAACGGCTCTATGTTGAGCTGGCCTCAACTTTACGTATTCGCATCTTCCGCCAGCACCTTGGCATGTATCTCGGCGGCTATATCGCCCAGGATGTGTTTAATGCCGTCTTTACCTGGTATGTGGTGTTTGTGCTGATGCAGAGTGCTCAGGTTGCCTCCAGCCTGATGGGCACCATGGCAGTGCTGCAGTTTATTGCTGTGATGGCGATGATCCCGCTCTGTATCCGCATGGGGCCTGCACCTGCCTACCGTCTGGTGGCCATCCTGTTTGGCCTGGCGTCGCTATCCTATGCCGGATTGTGGTATGCCGGCATGAACGACAATATGTCACTGCTGTTAGTGATCTCTGCTCTGGCTGGTCTGGGACGTGGCGGCATTAACTATGTGCCATGGAACACCTACACCTATATCGCGGATGTCGATGAGGCCATCACCGGTCAGCGCCGTGAAGGCATTTTTGCCGGCATTATGACCCTTACGCGTAAAGCGTCGCAGGCGGGTGCCGTCATGCTGGTCGGTATCGTGCTGCAGCTCTCTGGTTTTGTCTCTGGCCAGGCAACCCAGGTACCCGGCGTCAGCCACACCATCCTGGCGATCCTGAGTATCGGTACAGTGGCCGTTCTGGCCTGCGGCTTTATCGTGTCACTGCGCTTTAAACTTAATCTGCAGACCCATACTGTCCTGCGCCAGGAAACGCTGAAAATGCGTGAAGCGGACCGCATCGTGCCGGAAAGCATCACCCCGGAAGCACGCGGGATAGTTGAAACACTGGCTGGCATGCCTTACGAAAATCTGTGGGGCAACAATAACATTGGCTTTCTTAATCGGAATAAGCCAGCGCCGGAAAAATTGTCCGCGCATCCCTCTTTACACCCTTCTATAAACTCGACCTTAAAACGACAGGAATAAACCATGACTGTATTTCCCGTTAAACACAGCAAATTATTGTGCCAACCTAAGCATCTGCTGCCACGCAGCGAACTGGTACAGCTGATTCAAAAGCTGACACAAAATTTGGTTAACATCACCGATGAGACAGGCGAATTTTTATTGCGGCTGGACGATGGCCGGGTGATTGATACCAAAGGCTGGGCGGGTTGGGAATGGACACATGGCATCGGTCTGTATGGCATGTTGCACTACTATCAGCAAACCGGCGACCAGCAGACGCTGGCGATCATTGATAAATGGTTCACTGAGCGTCTGGCGGAAGGAACGCCGACCAAAAATGTGAATACCGTTTGTCCTTTTCTGACGCTGGCTTACCGTTATGAAGAGACCGGTAACCCGGCCTGGGTGCCGGTACTTGAGCGCTGGGCTGAGTGGGTCATGTATGAAATGCCGCGCACCGAACAGGGCGGCCTGCAGCACATCGTCTATAACAATGAAAACACCCAGCAGCTCTGGGACGATACGCTGATGATGAGCGTCATGGCGCTGGCCAAAATCGGCCAGTTGCTGAAACGCGATGAGTGGGTGGAAGAAGCGAGCTATCAGTTCCTGCTGCACACCCAGTATCTGATGGATCGTGAAACCGGCTTATGGTTCCACGGCTGGAACTTCGACGGTCGCCATAACTTTGCTGATGCACGCTGGGCGCGTGGCAACAGCTGGGTGACGATTGTGATTCCTGACTTCCTGGAGATGATGAACTGGCCTGAGCATCACGCGACCCGCCGCTTCCTGCAGCAGGTTCTGGAGACCCAGGTCAAAGCGCTTAAGGCCTGTCAGCACAGCAGCGGCTTGTGGCACACTCTGCTTGATGACCCGAACAGCTACCCGGAAGCCTCTGCCACGGCAGGATTTGCCTATGGCATTCTGAAAGGGGTTCGCAAGCGCTATCTCCCCGCGGAGTATCTGGAGGTAGCAGAAAAAGCGCTGCGCGGCGTGATTGCGAATATCGATGACGATGGCGAGCTGAAACAGGTTTCCTTTGGAACCGCGATGGGCAGTGACCTGGACTACTACCGCACTGTTCCTCTCACCTCAATGCCTTACGGTCAGGCGATGGCCCTGCTCTGCCTGACTGAGTACTTGCGCGTTTACCTGTAACACGCGCCCCAAAAAAAAGCCCCGCTTAGCGGGGCTTTTTCATTTCGCTGAATCATTACATGCTGCGGATGTAATCATCCATATCGGTTTTCAGGTTATCGGATTTAGTCCCGAAAATTGCCTGCACACCGGAACCGGCTACCACCACGCCACGGGCGCCGAGGTTTTTCAGTTCAGTCTGATCCACTTTAGCCACATCAGCGACGCTGACGCGTAAACGGGTGATACAGGCATCCAGGTTAGTGATGTTCTCTTTACCACCAAACGCCGCCACCAGTTTGCCCGCCATCTCTGTACCGGTCGCGGTAGATTGCTCGCTGTTGCTGCTCTCTTCACGGCCAGGCGTTTTCAGATCCAGTTTGGCGATCAGCACGCGGAATATGGTGTAGTAAATCAGGCCGTAGATGATACCGATAATCGGGAACAGCCAGATTTTGCTGCTGTTGCCGCTCAGCACGATAAAGTCGATAAGACCGTGTGAGAAGCTGGTGCCATCACGCATACCGAGCAGGATACAGATTGGGAATGCCAGACCTGCCAGCAGCGCATGGATCACATACAGGATCGGTGCGACGAACATGAATGAGAATTCAATCGGTTCGGTGATACCGGTCAGGAATGCGGTCAGCGCAGCGGAGATCATAATACCGCCCACTTTAGCGCGATTTTCAGGCTTCGCTGAATGCCAGATAGCAATCGCTGCCGCTGGCAGACCGTACATTTTGAACAGGAAGCCGCCTGAGAGTTTACCTGCGGTCGGGTCACCCGCCATATAGCGTGGGATATCACCGTGGAACACCTGACCTGCCGCATTGGTGTATTCACCAATCTGCATCTGGAAAGGAACGTTCCAGATATGATGCAGACCAAACGGCACCAGTGCGCGTTCGATTACGCCATAAATACCAAAGGCGACAACCGGGTTCTGATAGGCCGCCCACTGCGAGAATTCCTGAATCGCGGAACCAATCGGTGGCCAGATAAAGGAGAGCAGCACGCCGAGAATGATAGCGGCCAGACCTGAAATAATCGGCACAAAACGTTTACCGGCAAAGAAGCCCAGATATTCCGGCAGTTTAATGCGATAGAAGCGGTTGAACATATAGGCGGCGATGGAACCCGCGATAATACCGCCCAGTACCCCGGTGTCGGCGAGGTGTTTAGCCTCGATCTCTGCCGCAGGCATATGCAGCACCAGCGGCGCAACCACCGCCAGGGTTTTCACCATGATGCCATAGGCAACAACTGCTGCCAGCGCCGAAACGCCATCGTTATTGGTAAAGCCCAGCGCCACACCGATAGCAAAAATCAGCGGCATGTTGGCGAACACCGATCCACCCGCTTCTGCCATTACATGCGAAACCACTGCAGGTAACCAGCTAAAATTGGCTGAACCGACCCCTAACAAAATACCGGCTATCGGCAGAACCGATACCGGCAGCATCAGCGATTTACCGACCTTTTGAAGGTTGGCAAAAGCATTTTTGAACATAGCGTGAAGCTCCTGAGTATGAGTGCATATTTGCGCAATGCGCATGGCAAAGAGGGAGGATTCTTTGCCGGGCTGGCGGTGACCGCCTTTTGATTTATTACGAAGGGTAAAATAAATCCCCTTTTGTTACTTTGATGGCTATCACGTTTCGACAATCACAGGGGCGCACTTTACGAAATTTCTCACTGACGTGCATCGGTAATTGACGATAAAAAGCTGACCCTGTCTGAAAAAACAGGGTCATATAGGCAGGTTACAGATTAATTACAGAGGCTGAAATAAAAGCCGATCAGGCGCCGAGCTGGCTCATCGGGATATGGAACAGCGTTGAGAAATTTTGCGTGGTGGCGGCAGCCAGCGTTTCCACATCGACACCTTTCAGTACCGCCAGGTAATCGGCAACATCGCGCGTATAAGCAGGCTGATTCTCTTTGCCACGATACGGCACGGGTGCCAGATAAGGTGAATCCGTTTCCACCAGCATCCGGTCCAGCGGCACATAACGCGCAGCTTCGCGTAGCTGTTCAGCATTACGGAAGGTGACGATCCCGGAAAAGGAGATATAAAAGCCCATATCGAGCAGCTTAGCGGCGGTGGGCTGATCCTCAGTGAAACAGTGCAGCACGCCGCCGCAGCGCTCAACCTGCTCTTCACGCAGAATCGCCAGCGTATCTTCGCGCGCATCACGGGTGTGGACGATGATCGGCTTATTCAGCGCGATCCCGGTTCGGATATGTTCCCGGAATGAGCGCTGCTGCTGATCTTTGGTCTCTGGCTGATAGTGATAATCCAGCCCGGTTTCACCGAGCGCTACCACCTGAGGATCGGCAGAGAGCCGGCGAAACTCTTCAACGTCATAAGCCTCTTCCTGATTCAGCGGATGCACGCCGCAGGAGAGCGCAATATTTTTCCGCTCGCCGACCAGGCTCTTCAGGGTATGGAAACCCGGCAGCGTAGTGGCGATAGCCAGCATAAATTTCACATCACGTGCCGCCGCTTTAGCGATCACATCATCAAGGTCACGATGGTTCTTTTCATAATCCAGGCCATCGAGATGGCAATGGGAATCCACAATAAACATAATTACTCTCAGATAGGTTTAGCCGACCAGCGCAGGCTTCTGTTTGTCCGTCCAGCTCAGAAGCTGATCAGTCAGCAATAATTCGCGATTCACTGACGCCACATGCAGTAACTGCTCGCGACAGCGCATCCATGCCAGGGTGCTGCTGTTGAGTGCGCTGGCTGAAAAGTATCCGGCCAGCAACTGCACCACATCCTGGCGGTCAATATTACTCAGCCACTGACCTGCATTTTGCTGCCATTTCATCGCATCCAGCAGTAAAGAGAGCAGCCAGCCGATACGTGCTGCCGCATCGTCAGCATTCAGAGCAGGTAACAGTTGCAGGATGTCCTGCTGCAATGCCGCGGGCAGCGCATCGCAGAGCTTTTGGCGCGCCTGCCACGGCCCGTTTTCCAGCAGGCTCAGCGCCGCGCCCGGCGCGCCTGCGCTCAGGCGTAGCGCCGCCAGCAGCATCTGTTCATCATGCGAGGACTGCTTCTTCAGCCAGAGCAGGCTTTGTCCTTCATCGGGTGGCGTCAGATGCAGCGTCATGCAGCGACTGCGCAGTGTGGCCAGCAGACGTGACGGATCGCGGCTGCTGAGGAAGAACCAGCTGTTGGCTGGCGGCTCTTCCAGCGTTTTCAGCAGGGCGTTAGCGGCCGCTTCCGAAAGCTGTGCAGCATCCGGCAGCCAGACCACTTTCGCGCCGCCCTGCTGGCCAAAGTGATACATTTTTTCTGTCACCTGCCGCACCGCATCGATGCCAAGGGTACTTTTGCCCTTCTCCGCCTCTAACCGATACCAGTCAGGGTGAGTATTAGCCTGCATCAGCTGGCAACCGTGGCACGATCCACAACTTTTCAGTCCATCCGGCTGCTGGCACATCAGCCAGCGGCTCATCCCCCAGACCAGCGCGTCATCGCCCATGCCAGCCATCGCCTGGATCAACAGCGCATGATGCGCGCGATTCTCCTGATGCTGGCCAATCACCTGGCGATAAGGCTGATTCAGCCACGGATACCAGTTCATCACGCCTGCTCCGCCAGCCAGCTCGCCAGCGCCACCTGAAGTGACGCTGTCACCTCGGTCAGCGACTGAGTGGCGTCGATGATCAGGATAGTGGGATCTTCTGCAGCAAGGGCCAGATAGCGCGCTCGGGTACGTTCAAAGAAGCGCAGCGACTCCTGCTCAATACGATCCAGCTCACCGCGCGCACGGGCGCGCTGCAGACCGATCTCAGGCGTGACATCAAGATAGAGCGTCAGATCGGGACGAAAATCGCCTAATACCGCATCGCGCAGCGTCTGCATCAGTCCGCTGTCAAGACCCCGACCGCCACCCTGATAAGCCTGCGAGGAGAGATCGTGACGATCGCCGATTACCCAGGCACCGCGAGCCAGCGCCGGTTTGATTACGGTCTCTACCAGCTGAACCCGTGCGGCATAGAGCATCAGCAGTTCGGCTTTATCCGTCACCTGCTCACCTTCAATACCCTGCTTAACCAAAACCCGAAGCTGTTCTGCCAGCGGCGTACCGCCAGGCTCGCGGGTAAAGACCAGGTCACTGATACCACGGGCATGCAGCGTAGCGACAATGGCGTCGCGCGCGGTGGTTTTTCCGGCGCCTTCCAGGCCTTCAATGACGATAAACTTACTGTTCATTTTTTTCCTTCAGCGCCTGCCGGTAGACCTGCACCGCCTTGTTATGGCTGGCGAGGTTGGTGGTAAACGTATGTCCGCCCTTGCCGTCTGCAACAAAGTAGAGATAGTTCGTTTTCTCGGGATGGGCCGCTGCCTGCAATGAGGCTTTGCCCGGCATCGCGATCGGTCCAGGCGGCAGACCATTAATAATATAGGTATTGTACGCGCTGGCCGTCTCAAGATCTTTGCGGGTCAGTGTACCGTTGTAGCTGTCACCCATGCCATAGATCACCGTGGGATCGGTCTGCAAACGCATACCTGTGCGCAGGCGATTAATAAACACCGATGCCACGCGCGCGCGCTCTTCGCTGACGCCGGTCTCTTTCTCGATGATCGAGGCCATGGTCACCAGATCCTGTGGCGTTTTGTAAGGCAGATTATCCGCCCGTCCCTGCCACACCTCATCGATGGTTTTCTTCATCCGATCATGCGCACGTTGCAGCAGCGCCATATCAGTCGTATTGGCGGTGTAGAGATACGTGTCCGGAAAGAAGTTGCCCTCCAGTTGCTCTTGCTCCACGTTGAGTGCGCTGGCAAGGGTGGCGAACTGATCATCTTTCAGAGTGTGGCGGATATAGGGCGCTTTACGCAGCTCGCTGAGCCACTCTTTCAGCCTCTGCCCCTCCACAAACCGCACCGGGAACTGCGCCTCTTTACCACTGGCCAGCAGCTGTAACAGCGCGCGCACCGTCATGGTCGGTTCAAGGCGATAGGTGCCCGCCTTAAAGGTCGCCAGCTCCGGCTGCAGACGCAGCAGAGCGCCAAACCAGATACTGTGCGGAATGATGTTTTTCTCTTCCAGCTGCGCCTGGAGTGCAACCCGGCCTGTACCGGCTGGCAATGTGTAGATTGTTTCCTGCTTAATGGTCAACGGGGTGGCCGCAAACTGCTTAACCTGCCAGTAACTCAGCACAGCCGCGAGACCCACAATCGCCAGCAGGCTGACGAGAATTTTTTTGCTTCGAATCATGATGCATCCATTATCTTTTTACAGCTAGCGTGCAACTGATTAAACAGCGAGCGCTCAGTAAACTGTACGGCTTCTATCTGTCGGACCGGCAGAACCGGCATCAGCGCGTTACATATCACCACTTCATCAGCATCCAGCAGCTGTGCCGGTTCGCTTTTTATCACCTGACAAGCGTGACCTGCTGCTGCAAGTTGCGCCATCAGACTTCGCCGCATAATGCCGTCCACGCCTGACGCGGATACATCGGGCGTAAAAATTTGTCTGCCCTGCCGCCAGAATAAATTGGCCGCACAGCATTCCACCACCCAACCTTCAGTGTCAAGCACCAGCGCCTCGTCAGCGTCTGTCTGGTCAAGATGAGCCCGAATCATCACCTGCTCCAGACGGTTAAGGTGCTTGATACCGGCAAACTGCGGGTTTCGCGCCAGGCGAACCGGACTCAGCCGGAGTGAAGCACCATGCTGCTGTAACCCGGCGTAGTGTTGCGGCCAGGGCGCTAATGAGACGATGCGCGTGGGTTCACCACAGCCCAGGCGGCTATAACCCCGTCCGCCGCTGCCCGAGCTGATGATGACTTTCAGCACTGCCTGCGCCTGCTCCTGTGCGGCCTGTCTCATCTCAGCCTCCAGCTGCTCCCAGTCGACGCCGCCGATCCATAACCGCTCGCAGCCTGCTTTAAGGCGCAGCAGATGGCTCTCCAGCAGCAGGATTTTACCCTGAAGGACGGCGGCGGTGGTAAAGCAGCCATCGCCGAACTGCATGCCGCGGTCGCTGGCAGCCAGCGTCGATTGTTTGACTCCGTTAATCCACATCATTCTCTCCTGAGCGTGAGACGTGATTTCAGCGCATTTTGCAGGATAAAAAAAGGCCCGCATCGCGGGCCTTTTTAGCAATCTGCAACGATTACACTTTACGGAAGATCAACGAACCGTTGGTTCCGCCGAAACCGAAGGAGTTACACAGCGTGTACTCCAGTCCAGGAACCTGACGCGCGGTGTGCGGCACGAAGTCGAGATCGCAGCCCTCATCCGGATTGTCCAGGTTAATGGTCGGTGGAACGGCCTGGTCGCGCAGTGCCAGAATCGAGTAAATCGATTCTACCGCACCTGCGGCACCCAGTAAGTGTCCGGTCATTGATTTGGTTGAGCTGACCATGACGCTGCTGGCTGCTGCCCCAAAGACCGATTTCACCGCCTGCGCTTCAGCTTTATCACCGGCTGGCGTGGAAGTGCCGTGTGCGTTGACATAGCCGATCTGCTCTGGTGTAAGCTGAGCATCACGCAGCGCATTGATCATTGCCGCCGCTGCACCCGAACCATCTTCTGGTGGTGACGTCATGTGGTAGGCATCGCTGCTCATACCGAAACCTACGATTTCTGCGTAGATTTTCGCACCACGTTTCTTCGCATGTTCGTACTCTTCGAGTACCACAATGCCAGCGCCGTCACCCAGCACAAAACCATCACGATCTTTATCCCACGGGCGGCTGGCCGCTTGCGGGTTGTCGTTACGCGTCGAGAGGGCGCGTGCTGCACCAAAACCACCGACGCCTAATGGCGTGCTGGCTTTCTCTGTGCCACCCGCCAGCATCACGTCAGCATCGTTATAGGCGATGATACGTGCGGCATGACCGATGTTATGCACACCAGAGGTACAGGCTGTCGCGATAGAGATGCTTGGACCTTTCAGGCCATACATGATGCTGAGATGACCCGCCACCATGTTAACGATGGTTGAAGGCACAAAGAATGGGCTGATTTTACGCGGGCCGCCGTTGACCAGTGAGGTATGATTCTCTTCAATCAGACCTAAGCCACCGATGCCGGAGCCAATTGCTGCGCCCATACGGCTTGCATTTTCATCGGTAATAACCAGACCGCTGTCCTGCATGGCCTGCATACCGGCCACAATGCCGTACTGGATGAAGGCATCCATCTTGCGCTGATCTTTGCGCGAGATGTAGTCATCACAATTAAAACCTCTTACCAGACCTGCAAAACGCGTTGCATAAGCACTGGTATCAAAATGGTCGATCAGGGTAATGCCGCTCTGACCGGCAAGGAGAGCACTCCAGGTAGACTCTACGGTATTGCCGACAGGAGACAACATGCCAAGACCAGTCACAACTACACGACGCTTAGACACGTTCGTCCTCCAGGGAG
>Ga0157367_1000270_pt1 | contig 26583 bp, 15 predicted proteins | sample AttbisABBM2_FD_113142 | JGI IMG/M metagenome (GOLD analysis project Ga0157367, IMG submission 113142) | Fungus gardens microbial communities from leaf cutter ant in Botucatu, State of São Paulo, Brazil - Atta bisphaerica ABBM2 | ecosystem: Host-associated > Fungi > Mycelium > Unclassified ... | reverse complement strand
CAGTTGTATATATAGCGTAGATACACTCTTGTATCCTTACGCTTTACCACTTTTATATATCCCTTAACCTTCCTCAAGTCTTTGCCTTAGTTGCAACCTGAGCTCTAGCTTAAGGTCGTTACAGAACCTGTTTTCTGATTCCACTGGATCCTAGAGTGTTTTTGTACTCACTAGCCTGTACCCTATCTCTACTGAACTCCATAGTCTTTCTTAAGTAACTCTGCTAAATCCTGCTAAACTCTATAAGCTCATTGTTAATCTCTATTCTCCAATCACTTAGATACACCCACTGTAAATTTCCTTCTTTTATCTTCTAGTCAAGTCCTAGACATTTCCATTAGAGTTTCTGACTATCTGGCTGTTATCATTCTTCATTTAGATTAATACTATTCTACTAGAACTTTCTAGAGATGTGTGCTGCTTATACTTATTTGTTATACTAATAAACTTAGAACTTCCTAGAGGTTATTAAAGTCTGTAAAATCCCACAGACTCTGCTAGTTGCCCTCACAGAAGAAAGCTAAGAAATGGAAGAAGAAAGATAATATAATGTTGAGTACAAAAGATCTAATGTTTGAAAAAAGGCTGGTCAAGAAGTTAATGGATCAATATAGTAGTTTATATATCATTGATGAAATAGTATTCACCAATGCAGTCAAATTAAGATTGCCAACTTTGATGAGAATTTACCCAGTTGTGAATGTTAGTTAAGTAGTAAGATATAGGGAACCAGTAAAGGGACAGAAGATATAGAAGGCAAAACTGATAGAAGTAAAGGAAGTTTAGGGATAAGAGGTAGAAAAAAATATCAAATAAAAGAAAAATCAGAGAAACAGTGAAATATTTAGTACAATGATAGAGGTTTACAGTAGAATATGATACATAACAGAGAGAGAAAGATATAGAGAATACAAAGAAAGTAGTAGCTAAGTTTAAGAAAAGGATGAGCACAGAATTAAGAAAGCAAGAAAAGTTAGAAATAGCAAAAGAAAGTATTAGGTAAGGAATATGTCCAAAAGGAGAAAATATTTATGGTAAAATTATAAAAGACTTTAGAAGAGTATGAAAACATTATCCAACATATATAAATATGAATTTAGTATAATCTTGGCTTTAGCAGATATACTGTATCTCTGTACATTACAATGGTTATATTTAGGGAGAGAATTATAACAAGAAGCAAATTATAGAGGAAGTCAAACTTCCAAGCATGAGCACTCAGAATAGTGTACTACACTAGTTGATTTTCAAGCTAAGAAATTACAGAGTATCTATATATCTTAAATATTAGTATTAAGACTATTCAAGGATCAGAAAAGACAGATAACTATTCTGGGTATACTCAAGTCCTTGGAAATCAGGTCCAAAGTTTCATGAAGATCATGAAAGACTATATAATTAGTAATGGAGTAATCAAACATGAAAAGAACCCAGATTAATCTATACTAGAAGTAGTAGACAGACTAGAAGGAAGATATCTACTTCCACTGATGTTTTGGGCAGAGTGGAGCTTATGTAAGCATTATCCATAATGGATTTGGACAGATCATATGTGATAAAAAGAAACTTTAAAAGAGAAGAGTTTTTATTTTCATTTCTCATTTTCATTTTCATTTATATCTAAGATTAAGATTTAGTATGATATTACATATACTCTTTATAACAAGATGTTATACATGTCAAAGTCATATGATCATGCAACATATGGAAATATATAGAATGTCAGAGTTGTAAATAATAGACTTGACTTTATTCTATTTTCTTTTTATTTGTTTTTGAGTTTTATTTTTATTTTTATTATTTTGGACTTAAATAAAGAAGTATAATGTGATATCATATATGATGGTTACAAATATAACAAAGTATGACAGAAGCATGACATTTGTTATAGGATAGTCATATATATCATAGTCACATGATCACATAATACAGAGAAAGAAGTAGAACATTTTAGAATAGATAATATAACAACAATATGTTGGTCTTATAAAAAGTATATGAACTTTAGGACAGATTAGTTATAGTATGCACAGACTACATTTTGTAGTATATAAGGTAGACTAGCTTATACTTAAAACTCTATTGAGTTCTCTTATGGTATTCAATATAAGAGTATATCTTTTATCTTACTTTGAGACTTAAGCCATAATATAGAAAATACTAGAATAATGATATCATATAGTATGTTTCTATATATTGATCTTATGTATAATGCATAGTCTTTAGAGTAGGCTAGATGTAGTTGTGCACAGACTATTAGCTTAGTATACACTTTTTTTCTCTAACCACTACCATAGTTAACTCAAAAAGTCCAAACAATCTAACTTGCTCTCCAGAGCCAGTTTTAAAGCTAACAAACAAGTATATTCAAGAGATACTTCAAACTTATTGTATTGTAAGACACTTTTTAAAGAGTATCTCTACTTCTTCTGTCTCTGTAAATATCTTCTGAGGCTGTAGCTTTATCTTCTCCAGAAGAAAGTGAGGAGAGAGATATAAGCTTAGACCCTAAGATACTTACTACTCCAAAGGTAACTATAGGTAGATTCTCTTCTAAGAAAGTATCTTTTCTTAAGCTCTCTGCTGCTTTTTCTGTCTCAATTCTTGAAAGAACAGCATCTACTATAAGCTGAGATGATCTGGTATCTGAGGCAGAAACTGCTCTAAAAAGCACTCAAAGATCACAAGCCCCTATATTTAAACTATTCAACCTAATTTCTAAATCAGCTGGACAATTATCTCAATTGGGAAATGATAACATTGCTCATAATACTGAGCTGTGGAATAATAACTACTATGTGTTATTATTGTCTGGTTATTCTAAACATCTTAATTACATACTTTATAAAAAAGTGTTTTTTTGAAGGATATTTTGTTGACTAATTTCTTACTATTTTTGGAGTTGGCTCTTATGTTTGGAACCTGCTCTAGACTATTTTAGAAGCTAGGTAGGACTACTTTAAAGTCTTATCTCAATCTAATACTCTTTCTCTTGTGAAAGCTATAATAACTACCTATAGTCCTAATCTTATATTATAAACTGACTTCCAAGACATTTGAGACATTTGCTTTCTGATCTCTAGATACAACTCTAACCGTACCTAGGTGAACTTCTGTATTTATGCTTATTTGCATATATATCAGTCTTTATATTTCATTTTCTGACAACTTATCACCTAAACTTCTAGTCATTCTATATTTTAGAAACTATCTCTATAATATCTTTTGAGTCATCCTCTATACTACTATTCTTTAGCCACAGTTTCAACTACAAACTTGATATTTAAGACCAAGTAGATACTCTATAGTATTTAGTTTAGAAATCAACTAAGAACTGACTAAGAATCTTCCAACACTTATTTTCTTACTTTTCCAGCTAAGCTATTAGTTAGTTTTCTCTAAGATCTCATTATCCAAAATTACAACTACATATCAGACAGTGGGTACAATACATAAGTTGAGGCTAATATTGTTATTTGAGATTATTTTATCAATCTGTGGATAAGCTTCCAAGCTTGATTTATAACCTGAGTATCTTATTTAACCTCATAGATATTTACATCTGTTTCTAGATAAGTTTCCATACTTGATCTGACCTTTTTCCTACATAATTGATCATGGATATTCACTTGAAGCTAGATTTATTCATCTTAACAGTATTTCTAGATTTCTAACACTACTGTTGCCTTTATATTCATCTCCTATTCTAGTTCATTCTCATAGCATTTTTTATAAGAGTATTTGTAAATTCCAATTTGGAATCTCCATTTATAGCCATACTATGGCTAAGCAGAAAACTTACTAATATTATGGCAAATCTCTCTTAATGCTCAAAGTAACTTAATCCACAACTAACAATCTTTACCTAGTTATCTATATATGCTTTTCTAGGAGTTATAAGTATATCTTCACCTGATAACAATCTGAGCTAGAAAGACATTCTACTACTAGAGGATTAGGATCTTCCACTACTTATTCCTTCTCTCTCTGTTAACCAGAGGAAAACTCTATATTAGCTAATGGATTAATTAGCTAAAGCCCTCCATTGGCTTGTAGATAACCTAAGTAATAAGATATCTACATCCTCTTCTACTTTAAAGGCTAAGGCCTATCTTCTAAATACATTTGTGATACAAATCTAGATAAACTAAATCATTTCTTATTCTAGTATTGCTTATATTTCCATGCTAACCCAGCATAATTCATATCTCATATTGCAAAGATCAACTTTGCAATAACTTATTTTACTAGTATAGTATAAGACTGGTTTGAGATAGAGCTTAACCAAAAAGAACAAGGGGTCTTCCATAACTGGCTTCAAGACTGGAGCTACTTTGTCAACAAACTCCATTATTATTTTGGTTTCTCTGATCTAGTTAGAAAAGCTACAATTCTACTGGATAATCTCTAAATGAAGTCCAGTGACAAAATTTCCACTTACATTGTGGGATTTATGAGATACATATCTCCTCACAACTTGAATGGGGTAACAGTATTCTCTGTCACCATTATTATCAAGGTCTTCCAAAGAGAATTCAAGACTCTATTTTAGCCCAGGAACAGGAAAAACCATTTTCATTTCAAACTATATACTCATTAGCATTGACTATTGACAACTAGTATTGGAAATGCAACTGAGAGAGCATCCATACCCAGACTACTGAAAAAGATACCATCAATAGATGTATGAACAACAACATATGTCTTTACTGTAGTCACATCAGCTACAAGATTGGTGACTGTAATAAGTATCAAACTCTTTTGTTCTCTGGTAACACTGTTATGCTGGAAAATGGTTTTTGTAAAAGAACATACTGTTATAAGGTTTTTAAGTATTGAAGACCTCTTTGAAGATATTAGCAAGAAGACTTTATGCCTCTACATGATGCCTCAAGCTCTTAAGTCAGTATCCACTCAAGAGATGGTATGGTAGCTATTAAACAAACCAGACTTTGAACTTGGAGTCTATTAAAACAGATTTGGCAGAGTGTTATAAAATGTTTAGTTATCTGATGCTCTAGCTTATATGTGCACAGAAACTATTTGGTAACAATAGAAACATGTTATAATATAGTTTTCTAGAATTATACTAGAAATTAATGCTACTCACTTGTAAGAAGAATAGGGATATCAACAGGAACCTAAAAGCAAGAGATCAAAGGAAGAATAGGCTGAGAAGTAACTTATAAGTAAAAGCAACTAGTAGAAATGCTGGAAAAAGAAATAATTGGTACCTACAAGTAGGAAAAGGGTATTATACTGATTTTGGGTTGTAAATAGAAAAAAGACCATGTGCTTTTGAAACCTTGGAAGTCTTTCATATTGTTTCAGTATTCATTTTCCATTTCCATTTCATAAGCTATAAGTAAAAGAGAGCAAAAGAGAGAACCTCCATCCAAATTTCCCCACTTATGAGCAGTTTAATTACTATTTCTTGAATAAGTGTTGTTAGTATCTACTTTCACTTTTAGACAAGTTTTGGAGAGTTCTAGCAGTCTGGGAAAGGCTGGCAAGATGAGTATCAGTTAGTATTATCAGTTATAAAATTCAACTTAAGAAATGCTTTTGGGATGCATTATCTAGGATAAATAGTGTTGTTGTAGGCTCTTGAGGAGCTTTGCAACCTATTTACTAGATTTTCCAAGAGAGCTTGTTATATAATACAAGAGTCACTATTTAGAAGTGTGTTAGTAAGAGAATGCATTTGTGAGTGAATTTTATTCATATATTCTTTTTAATATTGTTTTTTCTATTCTTTCTCTCAATTCCTAATACTAATATTGTTCCATTTGAATTCTTTAGCATACAGTTAAATACTAATGTTGTATGGTTCTTGTTGTACCCTAGCATAACCTCTTTTTTTATGTGACCTCTGTCACTGTGTAGCCATTGCCAAATAGAAATATGTCAACATATTTTTACAAACTACTCTAGATTTGCCTATAGTCTCTTGATTGATTTATCTCTGTTAATTGAGGACTTTTTTGACTTCTTGAAGGAGCACCTAAGTGTTTTTGTCTTTTCTCTTCAAGAACAATCTCTCTTTCACTTTATGAGCCTCCATGAGTGTTTAATTGGTTTGCTTTTTCATTTCTGTAGATAGATTCTTAGTATTATCTTTCTTAGTTTATTTTGATTCTGTATTCTTAGTATAATAGGTCTTTCTAGACTTGAATGTGTAATCTGTAGGTTGGTTATAAGTCACCATTATCTAGATTTCTCTTTGAGTTCTATTATCACTAATAGTATCTCCCAGTTTATAAAGAGGGTCTCTGTCCCCCAAAACAAATAACCTAACATATACATAAGTAAATAAATTATACTCAGAACTCCATCAAGTTCTCTTGTGTAAATCTTATATAAGGTTTTTCTTTTGCTCTAACTCTTGAGTCTAATATAAATAAAACACATTGGATATTTTAACTTCTTATATATATAAGTATCATATACTAATTCAGTCATATCTATGTTCACTCTATCATAAGTCCAAACTCTGAGGATAGATATATTTCATGGTGAACTTACTTCTATTTCAAAATTATACAAGTGAATTGTCTTCCATAGTGAAGTTTACTTCTATCCAAAATACTATATATTATCAGTATCTTGTTAGAAATTATTATGATCAAATATCTATTCAACTTAAAGCCAGATATGAATACTAACCTTACTTAATATGAAGAACTACTAAATTATATAGTTATAGTATCACTTAAGTTTCTAAGTATTTTCTCTAATATTTAAGAACTAATAAATTTTCAGTCAGATAATTGACTATAGTCTCTAAACTTCTCCAAACCCTAGTATCAGTACCAACACACTTAGCTCTATTAGTTCTTACTATCTCAAACTTTATCTCTTATTATCTGAAGTTGTATCACAAAATAGACTTGGTTTTATTTTATTTTTCTCTTTTCTTTATTTCCTATTTTTGATTTTTTTTGATTTTATATTTTAGAATTAGATAAAGAAGTGTGATGTGATATTATGCATGATGGTCACATGATTACATAGCATAGAAAAGGTCATAGAAGGTTTTGGAACAGATGATATTATATAGCATAGTAACAGTATATTGGCCTTACAGAAAGTATGGACTTTAAAAGTTAGTTATAGTATGTACACAGACCATAGTCTGTAGTATATAATATAAACTAGTTTATACTTGAAACTTTATCAAGTTCTCTTATATTACTCAATACAAAAGTGTATCTTTTGTTTTAATATTGATATCATAAAATAAACTACTTACTTTAATTTGTAATATCTAAATCTTAAGTATACTCTCAAAGGTTTAGAAGTGATTTAGAAATTCAATAATAATAACAATGATGATGAAAATCAATATATATATTAATGATGATGAGAGATAAATAATAATAATTAATAATTGATTCTAATGCTTAGATATAGAAGTATTTTATACAAGATAGTGATGGTTTATATATAAATTATTTCTATCACATAATCCAAACTCATATCTAGTAAGGCCGTTATCTGTCATAGCAAATGTTAGGCTAATTTTAGAAGATAACTAATTATGTCACTATATTAATATACTTGTACCTCTATATACTGGTCTCTATATGATGTATAATATATTATTAGAAATAGTTTAATAAATGTTTTTAATGTAAGTTTAATTGTAGGAATCTATTTAGTTGTTCCTAAGATAATAGCTAATGAAACTTATAGTTACTGATAGTCTGATATCTCAGTAATCTGTCATCACTTTTGTATATTCTATATATGTGTGAATAGCTCTCATTTAGAGCTTTCTAGTACAACTTGGTTTGTGAGAATCAGTCTACTAATAGTGAAAATACAAGTTGAATAAAGTTTGTAACAATTGAGTTATAACATAAGCTATAAGTAAATAACACAACATATAAACTAAAGCCAAGATTGATCTTAAAGTTTGCAATCCTCCATCTAATTCCAATAAACTTTTGTCTTTAAACATAAATTATATCTAATACTCTTATAAATAATACTTTTACTCTGATTTCCACTTCTCAATTTTATCTATAAAACTTTCTCTATATATTTAAGAATATTTTAGATTTAGAGTAATCACTTCCAGTTTCTACTTCATAGATATTATCTTAAGCATAGTATATCAGTATATGTTATAACTTAGACTCAAGTGTTAAAACAAAATCATACTTATATATTGAGTAATACAAGAGAACTTAATAGAGTTCTTATAATAGAATAGTCTACTTTATACTACTAGAAGTTGGTTTGTATATATCTAATCTACTTTAAAGCTATGAATAAGTCCTTCTAATAGTTTTTATGATATTTCACCAAGTCATACAATTATGAAACATATATATAATGTATATCATACTTTATAATATTTATAACTACTATATATAACACTATATTCTATTTTCTTAACTAGGTTCAAAAAATGAAATAAGAAAACTAAACTATAAAAGAAAAGAGAAAGAAATAATATGAGATATGTTACTACTAACATCAAGAATTAATGCTAGTTTTAGTTAATTTTTTTTATTTTTATTGTCTTTTATTATGACTGAAATTCTAGAGTTTGGACAAAAGACAACTTTTATATTAATTAATATAAGAAAACTTAATAAAGTTCCTAGTACAACTTAGTCTACCTTATATATTACAAACTATAGTCTATATACATTTACAACTATTTTACTCTTTATATTCTACTCTAAAGTTTATATACTATTCATAAGAATAGTATATTATAATCATACTATATAACATTATCTATTTCAGAACCTTCTACAACTTATTATATAATTGTATGATTGTAACTATGATATATATTATACTTCTATTATGCTTTGTAATATCTGTAACTATCATAACCTCTTGATTATGTCCAAATATAGAAATTAAAAACTCAAAAAAATAAATTCAAAAATAAAAAATAAAAACCGAGTCTATTTTTCATAACTTTAACACCTCATCTATTAGAGTAACTAAGTAAATTCTGCAGAATTTAGCTAAGTTTTGTTAGAATTAAATATAGTTATCAGATATAGTTCATACTTTGTTATCTGAGATTTGTTAGAGTATCTTGGAAGTCTAGAATAAGTAATTATATATTATCTAAGAATGCAGAAGATAAGTCAAAACAATCTTTGGCTTTAGCTTATATACTATACCTCTACTAGTTATATTGGTTGCATACTTCAGAACAGAACTTAAAGACTTAGAGAATGAAAAACTACTGAAAGGTAGCATAGTGTGTTGTCACTAACACTAAAAGAGAAATACTAGTTTTAGTAAACTACTAAGTGAGTTATCCTAGATCCTGGTGATTCTTGAATATCAAGGGATGGAGGTCTATAAAGTTAACTAAGACTAGCAAGAATATCTGAGATGAAATAGACAGATGTGACTCATACTAAAAAGGTTAGAAAGTGTGAATAAGAGAAAGAAGATTATCTATAGGTTGGAATAGATGTGGTCAGAAGATGAGATATGATAATAGTAAACTCTATTTTTCTTTCTCATTTTCATTTTATTTATTTTCCTATTTGAAACTTAGGGTTAGAGTTATTCAAATCTTACTAACCAAGTTTCTACTAGGTATTTGGACAATGTAAATGATGTGAATTCCATTATTGACCTTATGTTCCTCAGGCCAAATTCCTTGAAAATTAACGACTATACTATTCATTCTGAATTGTAATATTTGTCTGATTATACTCTATTAATAGTTGACATCTCTATCATCAAGAATTTCATTCCTGAAAAATAATGTACAATTATAAAGGATAGCAAAAAAGAATACAAGTTCATCATTGAACTTATAGAAGCTATTAAAAAATTGACACTGAATAACTCAGCAATAAAGTCTTACTTGAACTCATAGTACAAAAGTTCATAAACAAATCAGATATTATTTGGTATAAATTTTCAAAATACACCAATATCACTAAACACTCTAAAACATGGTGGAATAAGGACCATCAAACCAAACTAGCAAAGTACAAATCATCTAAGCAAATAGAGAACTAGAAAGTGTTCAGGAGCATTATAAAAAAGACAAAGTGATTATTCTTTGATGATAAAATTCAAGAAATAGTGTTAAAAAACCAAGGACCTTGGGAGCTCATAATTAGATTAAGAAATATAAACTCCCAGCTATTAAAGCTATTTATTATAATGGTCAACCATGTATAGAGCTTGATAATTTATAGTAAGCTTTTCATCAATTATTCAACTTAGTACAAAGTCAACATGTCAACTCTGATATATTAAATGAAATTCCAACTCTGCCTACAATGATATGGGCCTCTTTTTTAACTGAGAAATTTAAAACCACTATTACCAAGTGCAACAATTTGTTTATATCCTAGTCCAAATAAGATGTCTTGGAACCATCTCAAAGCAATCATCAAAGATGATATATACTTAAACAACTTTGTTAATATTGCTAACATATGTATCAACCTAAGCTATTGGTTGTCACACTTTAAAATGTCATCATCTATCATTATCTAAAAGCTTAATAAGGCTTCTTACAACTCACCCAAGATGTTTTGACCCATTATTCTACTGAATACACTTGGAAAACTCATTGAAAAGGTCATTGGGAAAAGACTTCAATTCCAAGCTATCTCAAACTATTTCATTCATCTGAATCAATTGGAGAGATTGAAGAAATATTCAACTACTGATGTAGGCACTTTTTTAACTCATCTTATTTGAGTAGAATAGGTTAAAAATCTTCAAACAAGCATGCTAGCATTCAATATTGCTTAGTTTTTCCCCTTACTTAATCATTGACTTCTTCCTTTGACTTTGAATAAAGCTAGATTTGATCTAAGAGTTTTTTCATTTTTTTCCAATTATTCAGTAGGCAGAAAAATCCAATACCTTTGGAACAATTTTTTTCTCCATTTTTAAATGTTGATGTTGGTGTAGGACAAGGCTCAGCCTTATTTCATATCTTATTGTCTTTATATATCTTTCTTCTATTTTTTATATTTTTGAAAAAAGAGCTAGAAATCTAAAAATTCTGGTTTCACTTATTTCTTTTGTAGACAATGGTCTTTTTGTTTCACAAGAAAAATTACTTAAAAAGTCAAATTCTCATCTCTTCTGTTGTTATAATATTATTTTGTTTTTTCTTAAACAGTTTGGACTTACAATTAAACATGGGAAAACTGAAATTTTCTACTTCTCTAGATCACATGAAGTTCTCAATCCTCTTTTCTTAGACCTCACTATCCTTGGAGGTTCTATTTTTTGCTCCAAAAACACTTAGCAATATCTTAGATTTATTTTTGATAGAAAGCTTTCATTTCAATAGTATATCAAGTTTTATTCTAATAAAGCTTTGTTAACAGTCAAGTATATGAAAATACTTAGCAATTCCTTGCATAGTTTAATTCCTCAGCAAAAAAATCTTCTCTATAGATTCTGTATTCTTCCTATTACTCTCTATAGATTTTCTTTATGGTACTACAATAGTTTGCTATTAGCATACCCTTTTAAGAAGCTTAGAAAAATACAAAGAAGAGCTGTGTTATAGATCTTAGGAGCTTTTCATAATTCTCCTACCTTGGAAATTGAAGCAATAGTCAGATTGGTTTCCATTCACCTACATCTTCAAAAACTCAGTAGACAACATTAACTTAGAACCTCCACTTTTCTTAATGACCATGCTATAAAGTTCCTTCTTGAAAGAAGACACTTAGAAAATACTAGCCATCATCATTTATCACTTGAGAATATAACTATAACTCATAAGCAATAACTAAAGATCAAAGATTCTGTTATAAATGCCAACAATTGTCTTAATGGAATTTTCTCTACTTTCAATTCTCTTAGTAATGAATTTTCTCTTGAAACTAGATTAATTGACACTTTTCATAGTCATTTTTCATTCCATCATGCAAATCACAAAAGCAAAGAAAGCAAGGTAGCTTACATTCACAAACTTGATAAATATGTATTTTATGCTTCCAACAATTCCAAATCAGTTGTTATAGTCTTAGATACTAGCATTAAGAACAACATTGCTATATCCATTGCACATGTCCATTGTTATGGGATGCTTTGGACATGAACAATTTTTATTTTCTTTTTCTTTTATTTTCTGACTTTATAGGGATTTTCTTTTCTTTTCTTTTGGACAATGAAGAGGCATGTGACATTGCAGTCACATGACGTGTCACATGATGAGACATCATAAGGCCTAGAATGTGGTAAAAGGATCTGGAAGATAACGTCAGGGCATATGTATACAACATGATGGCCTTGAGGCGAACATGAGGAAGGAGTATGGACATAAGGGCAGGGTTAATTATTAGTAGCACGGACCATGAGGACTTTGTATATATAGGACTCTGATTAAGAAGAGACTCCTTGTCAAGTTCTCTTGTGAATTCCCACTTGATAATTCTACTTTGAGATTTTACTACTTGTGTTGTCATTTATCATTCTGATAAGTGGTAGCCACAACATCTATTTGCTTTCAAATCTTATCAAGAAAACAATTCATCATGTAGTTAACATTATGTCTACAGAAGCTGAATTATTCACTATTAGGTGTAGCATTAACCAGGCTATTCAAATTCCCAATGTTGTACATATAGCACATTGCATCTTTGACTCTTCAATCCACTCTTATCAACATTAATTGATAGCTATATTGAAAGAACTCAGGAAATTCTTCAATAAGTATTCTTCAAATTCTATCAATTTTGGGATTGTCCAAGTAACAATAACAATAACTAGCCTCTCTACTCCATAGTCAATAAAAAGACTAAAAAATTCAACTTCACATCTTTATTCCCATGAAAATTGTCTTGGGACTTTGCAAGAAAGAGCAAATGCAATAATATCCTAAAGACATCTGATGCTAGAGACAAACAATTCCTTGATCTTTTTGATGATAATCTTTATCCTATAGAATCTTTATATACTAAAGAAGGTTCATAGATCAAATACTTTAGACATTCAAACTCATTATGTGCAAGAGCTATAAGAGCCATTGTTAATAATGCTCCTATAGGAGAATATCATCTTTATTTCTTCTCTAATGAAGACTTTAGTTGTCTATATAAAAACTATCTAATAAAGTTAAGATGTCATATCCTCTATGACTATAGGAGATTTAACAAGTATTAGAATCTAAGGCAAGATACCATTGGTCATTTTGTGTCTTTTCTTGAGTTTAACATAAATGTGTTTTCTTTTGGAGAATATATTACATAGTAGAGTATTTGTCTGTACAATAGTGACTATATTTATTTTTCTTTTCTTTCCCTTTTCTTTTTCTTTTTCTTTTACATGTTGTTTGCTCCTATGTAATATAGTTACAAAGTAGCTACCACAGTCTGCCTATAAGCTCCATATAATAAATTGTTGATTTAAAAAAAAACATAGTATTATATATGATATAAGAGAAAGTATAAAAGATTTTGGAATGATAATATCATATAGTATATTTACTATATATTGATCTTAAGAATAATGCATGGCCTTTAAAGTAGGTTAGATATAGTTTAGCATAAACTATCAATCTAGTATATATAAGGTAAACAACTTTTTACTAGGAATTCTATTGAGTTCTTTTGTGTTAACCCAATATAAGGTTTCTTTCTTGATTTAACTTTGAGTCTTGAATCATAATATGTTTGTGATTTCCAGAAAGTTCTAAGTATATTATTTTACAAATTATTTTACTTGATTTTAGTTTTCATTTTTAGTTTTCTTTATTTTGAACATAGATAAAGAATATTTCATTCAACTTGTATTTCCACAACAAGTAGACCAATTTTTACAAATTAAGTTGCAGTGGAATACTCCAAATGATGGCTATCTGTACATATATGGGATGTACAAAAATGACAACAAAAAACTGAGATATCAGGCCATTAGTAACTGTAAAAGTTTTGTTAGCTAATATCTTATGAATAGCCAGATGGATTCACACAATTTAACTTGTATTGGAAAGTGTCCATCAAACTATTTCTGATGATATATAGTATTTTCCAAAGCAATAAGTATTCATAGAAATACAAGCATATCAATATAGTGACATAATTAGTTATCTTCTAAAATTAGCTTGACATCTGTTATGATAGATGATAGTTTCCATCAGGTACAAGTTTTGATCATGTGATGAAAACAGCTTACATACAGACCATTACTATTTTGTATATATACTTCTATATCTAAGGATTAGATCTTAGACTTAACAACATCAATCTTCATTATTTATTATCAATATTCATCTTTTTATCATTGATATCTGTATTAATCTTAATCATCATTGTCATCATTATTGAACTTCTGAATTACTTCTAAACCTCTGAGAGTATACTCAAAGTTCAGATATCACAAACAAGTAAGTAGTTTATTTTGTGATATAATCACTAAGTACAAGTGGTGCTTATCTCTAGAAAGTCCTAAAAATGAGGACTTCTAAGGGTAGCAACTATCTTAAATACTAATAAAGTCCATTTTGATCTAGTAGAACAATTTTGACATAAGTAAAGAATGATAGCAGCTATATAAACCTAGGAATTTGCTGAAAAAGGAAAAAAGTGATTTTATAAAGAGAACACAAGGGAATACTAGAGAAGTTTGATTACAGAGGTTAATAATATGTTTGTGAGAGTTTATAAGGATTAGAGAACTCATAGATTAGTCTGAAAAAGATAATAGGATTTGGTGAGATTGTTAAGTACTAACTGATGAGAAATAAGAAGACTATAGGATTTAGCAGGGCTGAGAGTAAGGGTTTGGAATGCCAAAGTAGGTTTTCTTACATTGACTCCCCCTCCTAGATTACTATGCTTTAAAGTAACAATGACTGGGTAAAATTTAATAGCTAAGAACTTGACTGTACAAATGAACTATAGAGCTTCAGAGTTAAGTTTGTGAAAATCTACTACTCTGTCTGGTGTAAATACCTTTGAGGCATTCTTCTATGAGTTTTTCTCTAAACCAAAGGTCTTTTACTTTATCAAATACTGATACTACTGTTAATGCTAAGTGTTACAAACTCAAGTCTTTAGAGTAGAACAAGTAAATGAATCTTATATTAGGTTAACACAAGAGAACTCAATAGAGAACTCTGTATAGGATTGTCTACCTTATATACTGAAACCCTGTGGTTCATGCTACTCTACTTTTAGCATACCCTAAACAGCTATGTGTTTGCCTTAAGGTCAGTATATGTTATATATATTATATGACATTATTCTTTCAATATAATATGTGATCATGTGACTGTGACTGTGATAGCATCATGTGATATGTGACAGATGTGTGACAGTGTGATGTCACACTAACCCTAACCCTAAGTTCCCAAAATAGAAAATGAAAAAAATGAAAAATAATTAGCATTTACTGTTTTCAACTCTGATAAGTAGCTGTCCAGGAATTTTTTGATCTCCCATTCTTCTTATTCATTTATAAGAGTGAGGTTGAATGGAGGTTCCAAATGTCTACTAGAGATTGGGTTTTTAGATATGGCAGTAAGCTTAATAACATTGAATACTAGATGCAGCCTTCTCATTATAAGTGAAAGATTTAGACAATAGACTATAGATCCTACTTATATTTTGACTATATAAGGTTCAAGACATCGGTAAGACAATTTAGCAAAGGAATATGTAGTCTAAATATCTATAAAGTTGAGATATACCTTGTCATTAGACTTAAAGATTGAGGTAGGATTTTATTACTAGTTATAGTGAAGCTTCATGTTTTCTTGGAATTTGTGGATGGCCAATCTTGCTTCTTCTAGTACCAACTTCATCTATTCTATGAACTTCATAATGTTTTCTAACCTTAATACTTGTAGATATAGCTTGAAACCCATTCTTGGAAGATGACTTATATTTAGAAGAAATGGACATTGCTGAGTAGAAGTATAGATATGATTGTTATGCTCAAACTCAATCATAGGCAAGATATTATATCAGTCACTTTGCTTTTCATTTGCAAATAGCCAAAGATATTAGTCTAGCTCTTGATTAACATACTCTATTTGTCCATCTAATTGGAGATACTATATGGTAGAAAAAGCAATTTAATATCTAACATTGTTATATCCCATTCCAATCATATTTATTCCAATCCATATATAACGCTCTTTCTTTTATCCATACTTTCTAACTTTTCCCAGTACAGATTAATTCTCTCCATCCCCTCTTGGATATTCTTATTGGGCCCTTGCCAACTCTATGGATTTCCATCCCTAACATCTGAGGATCACCAGTATACAAGATAACTCACTTAGTAGTCTCCATTCCAGATAATTACACTAGGTAGACTATCTAATATATAAACTGGTAGCTTATATTGTACTAGTCTTATCTTGAAAATCAACTAAAACTGATACCCTCTTCTAGTGTTGGTAGTAATACACCTTGCTATCCTCCAGTAGTTTTAATCCACTAAAGCTTCTCAAGTTCACTTCTAGAATATGTGACTAGTACAACTAGTAGAGATATAGTATATAAGCTAAAGTCAAAGATTGTTTTGACTCCATCTTCTATATTCTTAGATAATGTACTAATAACTTATTTCGGACTTCTGAGATATTTTATCAAATCTTGGATAATGAGATGTGAACTATGTCTAATAAATATGTAATATAACTCTCTAGTGAAGTAAATGATAAACTGTGGTCCTTTATTCAACATGGCATAAGTAGAAAAGCTATGCAATTTCCAGATATTGTACTATCAGAGTTGAAGATAGTAGACTTTATTTATTTTTATTTATTTTCACATTTTCACATTTTCATTTTCATTTCTAATTTTAGACTTAGGATTAGAAATTAGCATGATATTATATATAACTGTTACAAACTGTCACACATGGGTTTTACTCAGAAGTGGCCAAGTTATTATTGTTTGATGAAAATCTAGGAAAGATGATAGATTTTATAATAATATACAAGTTGTATATCAGAATAAGAATAAGAAAGGAGTCAGTAGAGAAACAGGTATATTGGATTTTGACATATGTGCAGGAAGAATCAGTAAATATTTGGAATTAGAAAACTGGTGTTATGGTAACCACTAATCAATGTTGTGGCAACCACTAGACTAATGTCCAATAACAGTACAAACAAGTAAATCTCAAAGTGAATATAATGTGGGAAGTTCACAAGAGAACTCGACAAGAAGTCTCTGCTAAATTAGAGTCCTATATATACAGAGTACACATAGTCCATGCTACATCCTCATATTCGTCTCATTTCTTACTCAAGGTCACCATGTTGTATACATGTGTCCTGATGTCATCTTCTAGATCCTTCTACTATGTTCTAGGTCTGTGATGTCACATCATGTGACCTGTCATGTGACTGCAATGTCACATGCCTCTTCATTGTCACTAAAAAGAAAAAAGAAAAGAAATATAAAATCAAGAAAAATAGATAAAAGAAAAAGAAAAATGTTAGTGTCCAAAGCATTCCATAACAATCAAGATGGTTAATAACACACTAAAGTAGTCTTACAAGTGAGAATCTTATGGGAATCACAAGAAAACTTGACAAGAAGTCCCTAATGTATTCTTATACTATATATACTACTAACACATGGTCTGTACTAACAATAAATAATTCTACTCTAAAATTCATATATTATCCATAAGTATACCATAAGATTGATATACCATAGATATGTATCTTGACATTATTCCTTTCAGCTCTTTTTACTATATTCTAAGTCTATGATGTAATGTCATGTGATGTGTCATATGACTACATTCACATTCTTTTTCATCATCCAAGAAATAAAAGAAAAAGAAAATAGAGAAATCAAATCAAAGAAAATAAATAAAAAGAAAAGAAAATCAAAATAAAATATAAGGGTTTAAGCATACCTGTCATATGCAAGTTCACCTGTCTGGAAATAACATCCCCATGGTGAAACCACCTCCAAATCATACAAGCCCACCTTCCACAGTGGCCACCTTTCTTGTAACACATCTTATGGTGGTGCTGCAACCATCTGGGTATTTTGTCTTCCATGGCGGAGATATTCCTATTCAACTCAGTCTTCTATGACAAAGTTACTCCTGTCAGTGTCTCAACACTGGAACTTCTACTTGGAGTAATAGGAGTTTTCCTACTGAAACCCTGAGCATCTCCTATACTCTCCGTTTGTATATAAGACTAGTAGTTACACTGTAATTCACTAGTCTGATAATCGATGAAGATAATCTCTTATTGAACTCAATCTCTGGTGTTCAATGGCAACACACCATTTAGCACTCACTCCCATCTCAGACTTCTTCCCAACATCTGAAGTTGTGACCACGCAGCAGACAGACAGCACAGCACATAAGCTAAAGCCAAGGTCATTCCACAAGTCCACTCATCTCCGAGCCTATTCTGTGGACTTCCACCCTGGTGTGAACCATATCTGACAATACCATGATAACTGGAAGTTTTTATCAGTGAGAGAATTATTAACAGCATTTAAAAGAGAGTTTGGGAAAGAAGATAACAAGTTCACAAAAGTAACAGAACTCAAGCAACTAGAACAAGGTTCTTGCACCATAGACAAATTTGTTCAAATATTCAGAAGAGTAGCTAAAGGAAGTAGATACAAGAAGAGAGCACTGGTAGAGGAATTCAAAAGAGGAATAAATAGCAATATTAGATACAATGTAAGGGTTGGAGTTGAATAGACTTTAACCCTTAAAATGTAGTTTAGGACAACAAGAACTTAATGGAGTTCTTGTTGGAACTAGCCTACTACTTATACAATGGCTACTTGGTCTGTATGCTAGACTTCTGTGGTTACATAACCATTTAATTTTAGTATAATCTTATAAATAACATTGTGCTCTATTATGGTTCTGGATCCTTTTGATCAGTTGATGGAAAGTATGGGAAATGCCTTCTGTTTTAGATAATTCAGATATCTTGTAATATACAAGCTCATAGAGATAAAATGGCCTTCTCTGGACATTGAAGAATAGTTTGACAAGTTGATTAATCTGGACAGAAATTGGGAAAAAAGCAGGAAAGAAAAAGAAAGAATGAGAGAAAGGGAAGAGACTTAAGCACTAAAACTAAATATACTAGCAAATACTAGAGGGATATAACAGTAGTAGTTGTCACAGCCCCAAGTATAGCCAAGGAGGTAGTGCTTTCAGCAGATGCCAACAGGACCTATTCTAATAGAGGAAGTGGAAAGGACTAATACTATTATAGTATACCTGTAACAGTAGTAGGCAGTGTTCATACCAAGATATGATTTATATACAATAGAGGTAAATAGAGAAAAGAATTGCTATAACTGTGGGAGATTTGGAGATTTGGACATATTACAAAACACTATAGAGATCAGAGGTTTGTAGTGTAAGAAAGAAAAATAGAGTGTGGGAATAATTATAATATAAATAATTTAAAAGAGAAAGAGAATCTAGTAGTTCTTGACTAGGTTCTAATTACAACAAGTTTGTAATACCCAGAAGTTATCAGAATTGTGAATAATAGACTCAATTAAATTCTATTTCTTTTTTCTTTTCTTTATTTTTGAGTTTCTTTCTTTTTATTTTGGAACTTATATGAAAGTATAACATAATGTTATATATGACAGTCATAAAGCATGACAAAGGAGTAACACCTGTCACAGGGTTGTCACATATGTCATGGTCACAGTCACACAATCAAATGACACAGAAAAGGTTATAAAAAGTCCTAGAACAGATAACATCATATAGTATGGCAAGTACATATACTTTAGGATAGGTTAGTTATAGTATGTGCATAGACTATAATCTGTAGTATATAAGGTAGACTAGTTTATACTTGAAACTCTATTGAGTTTTTTTATATTACTTAATACAAAAGTAGTCTTTTATTTTTATTCAAAGACTTAAGTCATAATAGAAGTAAAGTAATAGAAAATATATCCTACTGCAACTTGAATAAGAACACTCTAAGAGAAGTAATGGTGAATATTAGATTGAAAAGAATTGACACATAGAAATGGATAATAGTAAAGACATCTTTAGACAGTAGAATAACAAGTCTCATTATAAGCTCAGAGTTTACAAAAAAAACAAGGATTTAAGTTGAAAGGCTAATTGATGTGATAGGAATGCAGAAGTGGAATATAATTTTGGAGATATCTTTGCTTGCTTGCCATAATCCTGAAATTGATTGGAAAACTGGAGAAGTAAAAATGACAAGATACCCTAAAAAATATGGAAAGCAGTGGAGATTAAAGCAAGAAAATTTAGTGTGGCAAAAGTAGAAGAAAAAAGAAAAAAAGAAGGAGAAGAGAAAAGAATAAGAGAAAAAAGAGCAAAGAAAGAAAGAAAAGAGAAAGAGTAAACCAAAGAAGGAAAAAACAATAGTAGTAAAGAAGATGTTAGAAGAGTAGGAAATTTGGGATAAAGAATAAGAAAGTAGCAAAGTTAGAGGAAAAAGCCAAGAGACTAGTTTTCTTAAGATTTTACAAATAGATCTAGATCTTTGAAAGGAAAGTGAGTGAAAGAATGTTAACAAGAAAAATATAAGACTATATGATGGAAGTAAAGGAGAGGTTCATACCCAATAAGAAAAAAGTATATTCCTTGTCTAAAGAAAAAAGGAGAGAGATATGTGAGTTCATCAGTAAACAATTAAGGAAGAAATACATCAGATCCTCAAAATCTCCTTAAATAGACTATGAAAAATAATTATCCTTTACCTCTTATTTCAGATATTGTACAAAATATTAGTATAAAAAAGTATTTACTAAGTTAAATTTATAATAGGGTTATGATAATGTATGAATAAAGGAAGAAGACAAGTGAAAAGCAGTATTTGTTATGAGACACTTGAATACTAACAATTTTATTTTTCTTTTCTTTTATTTTTCTGATTTTATATTGATTTTCTTTTCTTTTTCTTTTATTTTTCTTTCAGACGATGAAGAGGCATGTGACATCACAGTCACATGACATGTCACATGATGTGATGTCATAAGCCTAAAACATAGTGGAAAGATCTAGAAGATGACATCAGGGCACATGTATACAACATGGTGGCCTTAAGTAGGAAATGAGATGGATATGAGATTGTAGCACAGACCAGGTGTATTTGGTATATATAGAACTCTAATTTAGCAGAGACTCCTTGTCAAGTTCTCTTGTGAACTTCCCACTCGATATCCGACTTAAGAGATTTACCGCTTGTATGATCATTTGTCTTTATAATAAGTGGTTGCCACAACAGTATTTACTACTCTAGAAGGATTCTTTGAACCAGTAGTGATATTCTTTGGGCTCACCAATTTCCCAGTAATATTTCAAACAATAATGAACAAGATTTTATAGAACTTAATCAATACAGGAAAAGTGGTAAGCTTCATTGATAATATTATTATGGGAACAGAAAAGGAGGAAGAATATAATGAAGTAGTAGAGGAAGTAATAAAAAGGTTTGCAGAGAATCACTTGTATGTAAAACTAGAGAAGTGTTAGAGTTAAAGACAATAGACTTAACAAATTTTTATTTTATTTTCCTTTTATTTTTCATTTTGAGACTTAAGGTTAGAGTTAGTGTAATATTATAAGTAACTATCACAAATTATCACATGGAATGACTCAGTGTCACACATCAGTCACGATCACATGATTACATATCATAAGGAAACATAGTAGAAACTTCTCAAAAGAAACAATATTACTATAATATGTTTAACACATATTTGTTACAAACTCAAGACCTTAGAGTTAATCAAGAGAAAGAACCTTGTATTAGGGTTAACATAAGAGAACTCAATAGAAAACTCTGTACAGGATAGTCTACCTTATATACTAAATCCATATAGTTCATACTAGCTACTTATAACCTACCCTAAACAGCCATATATTAGCCTTAAGGTCAACATATAACATACATGTTGTATAACATCATCTTTCCAGAACCTTTTATCTCCTTCCATGTATCATGTGACTTGTGACCATATCATGTGATATAACCAATGTATGGCAATATAATCTTGTCACTCTAACCCTAACCCTAGTTCTAAAATAGAAAATAGAAAAGAAAAAGAGAATAAATTAAGTTTTCATCTTTGATAATATTGATCTTAAGGATAATACATGGCCTTTAAGATAGGCTAATAGAACTGTAGCATAAACCAGTAGTCTAGCATATATAAGATAGATTATTTTGTATTAAAAACTCCATTGGGTTCTCTTGTATAATGTCAGGCATGGTTCACACTGGGGGTGAAAGTCTGCAATATAGACTCAAAGATGTGCAGACTTATTGAACAACCTTGACTTTAGCTTATATACTGCACCATCTGTCTGCTACATGGTCACAACTTCAGATGATAGTAAGAAGTCTAAAATAGAAGTGAGTACTGATTTGGTGTGTCACTGTTAAACACTGGGAATTGAGTTCAATAAGAGTTTATCTGCATCAATTATCAGACTAGTGAATTACAGTGTAATTACTAGTCTTATATATGAGTTTCTACTATAGGAGATGCTTGGAGTTTCAGTAATATAGCCTCTATTACTCTGAGCAGAGATTTTAGTATTGAGACACTAACAGAAGTAACTCTATTATAGAAGACTGAGTCAAATAGGAGTATCTTCACCATAGAAGACAGAATACTCAGATGGTTGCAGCATTGCTGTAAGGCATGTTGTGAGAAAGGTGGCCACTATGGAAGGTATACTTGTATAATTGGGAGATAATATTACTGCAGTGATGTAATTTCCAGATGGACAGACTTGTATATGACATATAATCTCTATACAAGGTTCTTTTTCTTGACTTACTCTAAGGTCTTGAGATTACAAGTGGAAGGTAAAGAAAATAGGATTATTAAAAGTAGTAATAGGGCCAGAACAAATTAAAATAGAGGAAGAAAAGGTAAAAGAAGTATTAGACTGGCTAACTTCCTAAGGAATCAAGGATATACAGAAGTTCCTAGGATTGGCTGACTATTATCAATAATTTATTAAAAACTTTGCATCCATAGCCAGACCTTTACATAACCTAGTAAGAAAATATCAGAAATAGAAGTGGACAAAGAAGTAAGAAAAGGTGTTTAGAGAGTTGAAGAAATTTACTGAGGAACTAGTACTAGTAGTACTTGACTTGGACAAAAAAATAAGAATGAAAGTAAATACATTAGACTATACAACAGGAGGAGTCCTATCAATAGAATGTGAGAATGAACAATAAAGACCAGTAACATATCTCTCAAAATATAAAAATAAGATAGAGAGAAACTACAGAATCCATGATAAGGAGATGTTAGCAGTGATCAGAGAATTAGAAAACTAGAGGTATTTTTTAGAGGGCACAAAGTTCAAGTTTAAGGTCTGAACAGACCATAAGAATTTGGATTATTTCATGAAAGCATAGAAGTTAAACAGAAGACAAGTCTGCTTGGCACATATTTGTTAAGATTTGACTTCATCTTAAAACATGTATCAGTAACAAAGATGGAAATGACAAATGGATTAAGTAGAATGCTGGACTGAAAAGTAGGAATAGAAAATAATAATGAAAATAAAAAACTGATAAAAAAAGAATGAATTTGAGGATTAGTAGTTATAGTAGTAGAAGAATTAAAGAAAGCAGAGTTTAACCTACTTTAAAGGCCATATGTAATCCATAAGATTGACATGTGGTAGACATACTGTATAACAATATTGTTTTGAAACCTTCTATATTCTTCTGTGTGATAGTAACATAAGAGATAAGGAATGGCAGATAGAGAATGATTTAGTACTAAAAGATAAAAAGATATATGTATCCAGTAATGAAAAGTTAAGAACAGAAATTATCTGGCTATACCATGATATGACAGTAGCTGGACATGAAGGATGGTGGAAGACAACAGGACTTGTGGCCAGGAGTAACTAGAGATATAGGGGAATATATAAATAGCTATGACTTATACCAAAGAATGAAGAACAGAATGAAGGCACCAGCAGGGAAGTTGATAGCAAATGAGATCCCAAAAAAACTATGGATATATCTAACAGTAGACTTTATCACAAAACTACCATTAGTGGTAGAAAATTAATTCTAATAGTATGTGACAGGTTATCAAAAATGGTACACTTTGTGGCCATAACAGAAGAGACATCAGCAAAATGTTTGGCAACATTGTTTAGGAACAGTGTATAGTGTTATAGCAACCACTTGCCAGAATGGCACTTGTGATATACTGACTCCAGTAAAGCTCTCAGTAAGCTATCTAGTAGTGGAGATTACAAGAGAAATCGACAAGGAGCCCTTACTGCATTGCTACCCTATTTATATAAGTTACAAGTGGTCCATGCTACAATAATGTGTCTACCTCATGTCTACTCTGCAGTGACTGCGCAAGACTGTGCATCCTGCCCTAACGTCCATGTGTCCTACTCCTATATGTGGTAGCAATGTGGTGTACATGCTCCCTGACATCATCATCTAGGCTCTTCTAGCTTTGTAGACCCTTCTAGACCTATAGATCCTTCTAGACTGCTCTAGGCCTATAACATCATCTCACATGACTTCCAGGTCATGTGCCCTTTTCCCATTGTAGACTAATAATAATACTACTGTTCTATTTCTGTCCTAACCCTAACCCTACCTGAAGTCTGTCCATACTCTCATCTTATAACATATAGAAGTTGCATGGGTTACCAGAAAGCATGATATCTGACAGAGAGCCACAGTTTACAGTAGAGATAACAAAAAATTAAACAATATGTTGGAAATCTAGACAAGGTTGTTGATAGCATTCTATTCACAGACAGATAGACAGACAAAGTGCATGAACCAGAAGCTAGAATAGTACTTATGGTTCTTTGTAAATCATAGACAAAAGGACTGGCCTGAATGGCTAGTATCTGCAGAGTTTATAGTAGATAGCAAGATTTATTTAGCAACTAAAGTATCTCTCTTCATGGAAAACTATGGATGGGAATTAAAAATAGAAGCAGACATCAGAAGGAAGGGAAAGATAGAAAAGGTGACAGAGTTTGCAGCAAGGATGAAGCAGATTCAGAAGAAAGCTGGAGTGGCACTAAAACAAATACAAGAAGAGATAAAGAAATGGACAGACAGGAGAAGAAAAGAAGTAGAACCATAGAGGAAAGAAGATAGAGTAATGTTGAGTATAAAAGACTTAGTATTCAAAGAGTGACTAGTAAGGAAATTAGTGGACTACTATGTGGAACTATATATTGAGAAGGTAGTATCTATCAATGTAGTTAAACTAAAACTGCCAACCACAATGAGAATTCATTCAGTTGTGAATGTGAGTTGAGTAGTAAGGTATTGAAAACCAGTAAGAAGACAAAGGGTGGAGAAACTGAAAGCAGTAAAAGTTAATAGAGAAGAGAAGTGGGAAGTCAAAAAAATACTGAACAAACAAAAAATAAGAGAGGTAACAAAGTATTTAGTTCAATAAAAAGGATTTACATCTGAAAACAATACATGGAAAAAAGGAAAAGACCTAGAGAACACAAAAGAAGTAGTGAAAGATTTCAAAGAGAGAATGATTGCAAAAATCAGAAGACAACAAAATATCAAAGTAGCAGAAGAACAAGATTTCAGACAAGGAGAGTTGCTAGGAAGATATATGGCAAAGTTGTTATATAGATAGGATAATAGAAAGTTTGAAAGAAAGTACCTAAGAAAGTTTGAAAGAAGTTGGCAGAAGTGAAAGTCTGTTTCTCTAGAGGAAAAATCATGAAGAAGGAGTAAAAAATAGGAATAAGAGACTAGAACTGAAAAATACCAAGTCCACTATCTTTGATTCTGACATTACTTTCTTCTATCTCTTTTCTTTTATCTTTTTTTCTTGATCTCTTATTTTGAACTTAGAAGGAACAAGATGACATAACAAGGTATAATGACTGTTACTAGTAAGTTATACAGATCACAGTTACGGTCACAATCTCATATGACACAGAAGAAGGGTAATATCATACATCATAAGAAATATAATAACTTTATCTACATAGACTTATAATATCTAGAGTAGGCTAGATGTAGATGTATATAGACTATGTACCAGAGGTATATAAAGTAGACACATCTATACCAAGAATCTTACTGTCACAAACTTCATTCAGCTTGTATCTCTACAACCAGTAGACTGATTTTCACAAACCAAGTTGTGATGGAAAGCCCCAAATGAGGGCTATCTGCACATATGTGGGATGTACAAAAGCAACAACAAATGACTGAGATATCAGACCATCAGTAGCTGTAAAAGCTCTGTCTGCAAATATCTCATGAATGGCTAAACGGATTCGCACGGTTAAACTTGTGTTGGAAAGTACTCATCAATACATTTACAATGATATATAATGCGTCTCAAAGCAATAAGTATTGGTAGAGATACAAGCATATCAATGTAGTGACATAATTAGTTACCTTTTAAAATTAGCCTGATAGCTGCTATGACAGATGACAGCTCCCATCAGGTACAAGTTTTTATCATGTGATGGAAACAGCTTGCGCATGGGCTATCACTCTTTTGTATATATACCTCTGTGTCTGAGGGCTAGACCTCAGACTTAACAACATCAATTATTCTTGTTGATACTACTCATCATTATCTCCTTATACTGAACCTCTAAAACACCACT